>Ga0099825_1002324_pt1 | contig 25226 bp, 15 predicted proteins | sample SiratroredBW_FD_76838 | JGI IMG/M metagenome (GOLD analysis project Ga0099825, IMG submission 76838) | Root nodule microbial communities of legume samples collected from California, USA - Siratro red BW | ecosystem: Host-associated > Plants > Roots > Nodule | place: USA: California | collected... | reverse complement strand
TAATATATATATATATATATATATATATATATATATATATATATATATATATATATATATATATATATATATATATAGTAATTGGGAATTTACTTATTTGTTGCTCAGCCAAACACAACACACTACTTATACACAGTAACACAGCTTGACCTTCTACATGCATGCACAGCTTTCACGGTGTGGCTCAAGAATATTACCACGTTAGTTTCCAGTGGTAGTAGTGAAAGCTATGGTAAAAGATAATCTCAATAATATCAAATCCACTTTTTATCATTTTCATCTCAATAATTAAAAAAAGGTTGAAAAGTGAGAATTGTTGTAAATTTATTGTCATATTTAGCAGAAACAAATACTATATTTTTTTCGTCTTCCTTTTCTTCATTATAGTACAACCGTAAATACAAACATAATGTAGAAGAAGAGTGAAAAAGGAAGGAAAATGATTGAGGTGTTTGTAATAAATGTGATTAATGTAACTAAAAAAATTAATTATATTATATAATGATTATAAAAGTGTTCTTCATTCTAATTTAATAAGAATGAGTATAAATTAAATTTGAATAATAATCAATTATGAAGTAGTTAGTTTATTAAAAGAAAACATATTTTTAAAATTATTTAAATATTTAAGGTAAATATATATATAAATAATTAATTAGAATGGAGTTAAAAAAATTTCCATATGAATATAATAAATTAAATATTAATATAAATGAAAGAAATCCAACTTAAATTTTTAATTTTGATCATAAATTATATAATTAACCGATATTTATTAAAGCAATGAATAAATACAGTAACATTGATTTTATATAATTTTTTAAATATAGTTATGTTTATTAGCTGTTACTTTGGTAATATTGAAAATATTTACTTAATGCAAAGCGAAGAATATGAAGAATTCATTGGAGAAATAGCTGGGAAGACATAATGCAAGCATAAGCATAATCTATTATGCGAACAACATAATGTTGTTCTGCTATGCATAAATTTATAGGATGTTGTTGTTGAAGATGGATGGTACAAATTTATGTAAATTAATATTATGATGATATTTTATAATTTTTTACTGATACATGTTTCTAATATTAAAAATATATACTATTTTTTTACATTAAAATTAGTATTCTAACATTAATATAACGTGATAAAATATTAGTTCTTTTTTAGGCATCTAATAAAAGATTAGTTATATGCAATAAAAAGATAATCTTACACGAGTTTTTACTTTTTTATTCTAACATCTGTCTTCATTTTATCTTGTCCAGTACATTTTTTAAAACAAACAGAACATTAATTTTAATATTTTATATTTTTCTAAATAGTTTACTTTAATTTAAAGATTTGAGACTATACATATCTCATAAATACCAAGGTATTTCGTTACTGAACTTTTTTCTTGGAATAAATTTTGGGGAAATAATATTTTGGTTTAAATATATAAATAAGGATAATTTTGTTTTTTTAAATAATATTATGATTTAAATATTAAGGTTTAAAAAGTGCAACGATTAAATATTGTTATAAAATCTAATGAATAATTAATTCCTAAATTTGTTAATGTGAGATTTTTCTTAACAAAATACGAGGATAATTGGATTAATTAAAAGTAAAAAAAATACGTAAAAAAGTAAATATTTAAATTTATTTATATTCTCAAGTTTATATTTTTTTTCAGTTTAATTTTTTTCGAGATATCGTCGAACTTATTAAGATTAAGAAGTTGTTGTTTTGATGGAGGTTTAGATGCTATAATCTGAACAATTCTTATCATTAAATGTTATGGAAGGTTCTTTTCCCAACCACTACAATTAAAAGTTTTCCTATTCATCTTTAATGATGTTTTTCAGTTAATTGCAAACACTATTTTTTTCCAATTCATTTAAATTGACATTATTTTTAATGTGAATCGAAATTATTCTTCAATTAAGATTCATTAAAAGAAATCAATGTTGATATGATATTTTTGGATTATTACAATTACTTTTAATATTTTAATATTTTTTATTTGATGATAATTGAAATATTTTATTATTAAAACCTGATAAATTTAAATTCTCTTATTCAATCAACACATTTAAGAAAATGAAACAATTTGAAATGAATTGAATTCAAATTTAATGTAGTTGAATATCTTGTAAATTACAAATATAAGGTTCAAAATTAATTTGGTAATTAAGATATAATAAGATGAGATTTAAGAAATATTTTATTAGTATAGAGCATGATAATTCAATTCTCTTTCATTCACCACACCACTCCATCTATATTAAAACTATTATTATCATTATTATTGTATAATCGATATATAATCGTCTTTATTGTGATCTTAGCAAGTTACCTAGTATATTATAGTATAGTTAAACATGTTATTGTATGAACTCGTGAAATATTTCGTAATTTTTATAATTCCAGTTAAAACTTGTAAAACAATAATTTACAATGATCAAGTATATATACAGCTGCTCTCAAAATAATGTTAACAAAGGTTGGATTTAACTTTATTTATATATTTTTTTTAAATAAACCTTAGATTTACTACACATGATCTTTATCAATCATATCTATTGGATTCATTCAAATAATTCCTTAACAATGAAGTTTTTAAAGAATATAAATTAATAATTAAATTATACTCCTTGCATTACGAACATAAACTTAACTAATTAATAATCTTAAATCTATTCTTAGTATTTAAAATCATTAGGTGAGTTGGTTTAGATTTTTTATATAATATACTCTATTAATTCACTAATTTAAGTGTTAAGTATTATTAACTTATGGAGCTACTTTGCCTGACTCGGCAACTCATGGAACTAAATAAAGGATAAGGTGAGGTGACTTACTTATTCACTTTCTTTTAATTAAAGATTAAACTAAAAAAAATTAAAAGATTAAATTTTTTATTTTTGTAAGAATGTAAATATGTAATAATATTGTAATTTATTGGATTGTTAATTATGATAGAGTATTTAATATGTAAGGGTAATAATTATTTTAATTTATCAAATAAAAAATATTAATTAATCAATTAAAGATTCAAAAATATTTATATAATTAAATATATATATAATATATATTGAAAATAAAAATAATTATTTTTTTTAGATAGTGGTCATTCAAGATTTTCAGTTTGTCCGACTTCATTTTTTCCTAGCTAGTGGTGAATCGGAGTAACACACGCTAGAATGATCTATATTGTCACCTTTACTAACAAACTAGATATATATAAAAAGTTATAGAAGATAAAAAAATTTAATAAACTACATTGTGAAAGATTAATTAGGCATGACGGTGAGAACAATATGGAAAACTAATTTAATAAATCTCATCAAAATTGTCATTTGTTACCTTTCACTTTGACTATTTTTATCTTTATCTACTTAACCTGTTATTATTTTAATTCTATCTTTTTATATTTATTTTCTGACCATGATTCTTAATTTAATTAGAACACTGATAGTTTAATAAGTTAACCAGTTTTACTAACTCATTCTTAAGTTAATATTTTTTAAATATAGCATTAATATTGATAAAGTTTTTTTATGTTTAATTTCATGAGTAAACAATCTTTTATAATGTCTAATTTTTAAGTAGAAGGTTTTTGCTTGATTCTTTAATCATTTAGTATATGGTCTTCACTAAAGTCTTTAATATTTGAGTAGACTGTATATTCGATAAATCGATTAGTCCTTTTTGTAGATAGTCTTTAGATTATTTAGAATTTTCATGTAGAAAATCCTTCATCACGTTCTTCTTACTTATTAGTTAGTTATATTTTACTTGTTTTATTTTTATTTTCGTTATGTATTCCTAATTATATATATATATATATATATATATATTTATTTTTTTTTTGAAATAAGATTGATATTTTATTTTTTTTCTCTTATAATCTTTGTTTTATCTCTCAATTTACATCCTGTTTTTTTATTATGGAAAATTTCATAAACACATCCAAGCCATTCCTTGAAAACATAGTTAGTCTACCATGTTATTAATATTTCTACTATAATAGTAAGTATATTTGAAAAATAAAATTGGAAGGTAAAAAAAAAAAAAAAACTAGTTAAAAGTTAGGAAATGATGTTTGAATTATATAATCTTCTTTCAATTATTATATTTTTTATATTACATATTGTACTATTCATCTTAGGCCACATTTTAAAAAGTTTTAATCAAATTTAAAATAAGGTAAATATAGACATTGCATTTTGATTATGTTATTTTAATATAATTATAAAAAATATAATTTTGGGGCGCCAGTGATTTCATTAGGTGTGATGTACAAGGATGGAAAGTAACGCCAAAAGATTAAATTGAATGCTGGTCAACTCCCAGCTTTTCTTCAATAAACAAAACTAGTTAGGAGATATTCAAATGTGTGTTCCACATGTTTCTTCCTTCAATGTGTTTGTGGGGCTTCTCTTGTTCATTCTTACATATTACTATAGCAGCAAAATTGACATGAACTAAAGAAAATTAAAATAAATAAGATAATATATAAATTATAAAATTAATTAATTAATATAATTAATAATGTATAATAAAATTTTAAAAATTACATAAATTAAAATTTATATAAAACTATTAGATTATAAAAAATATAAAAATAATATATAATTGTAAATTTATATCTTTTTGTGTAAAATTATATAAAATTATAATGTCAAATTAATTTATACAAAATATAATATTATAAAAATTGTATAAAGTTATGTGATTTATCAACCTTGAAAATTATATGATTATATAAGAAAAACAAGAAGAGATCTTAATAACCTTCAAATCTGATTATATGATCATATGATCTCAGTTAGGAATTTTGAATTAGCATAATGTTAAAATTATTATTGACTTCAATGTAAAATATATCTTTTTTAGACTTATGTTGTGTAAGTTATAAGTTGGTTGTTGTTTTTAAAAGAGTACTTTGTATTAGTAAGTTCTTATCTACATTCTTATATATTTTTGTGGTACTTGATTTTAGAGACATTTTTCTCTCGTCGTCTTCCTTTAGAGTTATGTGTGTATGTTAATTTTTTTTTTTAAATCAACAATAAAGAATTAAGCATACTAATCCTAAGTTTACAAAAAATCTTTTATATTTTTTTTAGGAGACTCTCTTATTTATTGGAAGAGCAAGAGACAAGATATTATTCTTTGTTACTCTACTAAAGTTGAATATTGTGTTATGACTCTAACCCATGGTTTATGTAGTTTAGTCATCTAGGCCAATATAGTTAAAATTAATATTATAATTAGGGTCATGAATGGTTCACAAAATCATAAATAATGAGATTGTAATATATATAATAGATTTTACTTTTTATATAAATCATGTTACTTTGATCACTTGAGTGTGTGAGTGAAATTGAGTTATTTACCCAAAATGAACACTATATAAATCATGTTACTTTGATCACTTGAGTGTGTGAGTGAAATTGAGTCTATTTATCCAAAATGAACAAGTGTAACAAAAAGATATGAAATAAATCGTGATCCACACCTTTATACGATCTTATTTGATGATTCCACGATTTTGTGGTGTCACTATCATGTGTGAAATTTGAATCACATATAATAGGTACAATTCTATTATTTTTCTGTTTTACTTTTAAAATCCCAATTTACTACTTTAGTGTAGGTTTTTTTTCTAAGATGGGTGGTTCTCTTCTAGACTAACTCCTAAGCATTAGAATAACAAAAATGCTACTCAAATTTTTCATAACTTACTATTTTAGGACTGTAAAAAGGATATAAGAATTAATTGTCATTTCACTTACCATCATTTAACATGGAATCATTATATTATATTTTATTTCTTTAATAATATAGATTCCTGATCTCTTTTCAAAATGTCACTTTATTAAATGTTTTTATTTTTTAGTTATTAAATGCTCAATGCATCATGAGTTTGAAGAAAAGACAAAGTTAGATAACATTTTAAGATTAAAAAAAATTATGAAGTTAGTAACCTAAGAAAATGAATTAGAAAATCATATTAACAAGAAGGGAAAATATCATTTTCTTATGAGAAGAAGTCCTCAACCCTTATATTTTTATTTATTTTTTGGTATTGCTACAATTTCCATTCCATACTAGTCTAAATGAGAATATTTGGATAGGAGATGAATATTGTCCTATTCAAGGGTTGCTTGAATTTAATGTGTTTAAGCCTAATTGAAAAGGAAAAGATAAAGGAAATTTCATTTCAATTGGTGAATCAGTTGAATTGAAAAATTTGTGCTATTGAAACATTGAACTTTTGTTGATAAAAATAAATCGGATAATATTAATTTGTTTTAAGCATCTTGAACAGATAACATTTATTTCTAAGCCAAAAGAATTTTATTTAATTGTGAGTTTTGGGCCTCTACCATCGAATGTTTCTTAATTTAAGTTCTTAATCACAAGATAGCAAATGGCTTTAGAATTTTATTTGTTTTTTTTTCTTTTTTATTTCTTCACTTAATTGGTTTTTTAATGATAGGGATATTTTCCTCCTTTATACTTAGAACCAAATTACCTGCCACCGATTAATATCCATTCATATTTCAGCCTTTATGTTTTCCATTTTTTTTGGATCAAGCTCGTTTTTATCCTATGAATTGAAAAAACCCAACAACAACATTTTCCATTGATCTTTGATCCTTAAAAATATTTAAATTCTATTTGATGGTTAAAATATGTTATTACAAATATTTATATAATTTTTCTAAAAAAACAAAGAAGAATATGCTATTTTATTAGTATATTTACTTTTTATCATATTATATAATTGAATAAGAGTAACAGATTTTATTCTATTTGTTTAACTCGAAAAATTAAATTTATATTTTCCTCATAAGAATTCTTTTACGGAAAAACTGAATTATAACCGCTATAATAAAATATTTTTTTCCTGTAATGATATTTTTTTTAAAAAGTAAATCAAATATTTTAAATACACCTTTTCAACACAAACTTGAAAAAACAAGATTTTTTTTTTTTTTAAGTTTGAGTTCGTTATAATTTGATGTGAAATTTTACAAAATATATACCATCGAATTAATGTCTATAAAGTAAAGCTGTATGTTAAAAGAAATAATGATATTAGTATGAATTAGTTTTTAAAAGAGATAATGATGAACTGCTAAAGTTTTGAAGCTGTCTCATGCAATTGGCTAGTTTTTTAATTGGATTTGAAATTTTGTGCTTGTATCACCATAGTCAACTACACACTCTACTCAACCAAAATGGAGGCAAGTTGAATAGAGACACCGATTGATTCAGGTCTGACTCTACTGTATAAATCTGAAACAAAAACAAAACATTGTTAGCATTTACATGATATCTTAAAAAGCACGTGTTAAAAATATGCACATCCTATGTGCGATTGACTTTTACACCTGCCCAAACCATTGAGGGTGATTGATTTGAAGCACATTAGAATTTGTGTTCTTTTTCTTGGTAAACCACAAAAGTAGTTAAAAACAAACAAATCAATTATTAGTAATATTTAACTACTATTTACCTTTTAACTTCTCACACCCTTCTTTCTGAATCAGTTGAAATAATCATTACCATCTACTTAAATTTTAAAGATGGATTTCAGAAAATAGATTTAAATAATATTTAAGATGTGCATAAAAAAAAGTTGTTTATATCAATCAAGGAAAAAATAATGAAAAATAAAAAAATGAGAAGAAGGTTTATGAGAATTAATTTATAAATAATGTGATAAATATAATTAATATTTTATTGTTAAAAATAAAATATGATTGATTTGTTAAGTGTAATTAATGAATTATTTTTTTTACTGTGAAACTATAAGACTTTTAATTGTTTTTAAAATTGAAATGAAATTATTATTTTTAATATTATTATTTTATAAATTTATTTTGATTATTATTATAATGAGTAATATGCACGTGATTGCTAATTACAGAATTCTTTGAATAAAAGTGGAGCATAAGAAAGTAAAATAACCTAAATCCAAATAGTTTTCTTAATTTTTCATCACAATTGAACGATGAATGTTTTTATTAAAATTCTTATTTTTTTTCTCGAAAACATAAACGGTGAATGAAAGGAAGTACTTTAAAAAATAAATTAAAAATTATTTGTTTTAAAAAATGGTTTTTATTTTATTATTATTATTAATCGTATTTTATTTATCACAAAAAATAAGCTCTAAAGAAATCCTATAATTCATTATAAATGTGTTTTATAATTAAAAGTAACTATTTTATATTTTTTTTTTACATATTCTTTCTTTTCCAATTTCTTTATATTTTTCTACGCAATTGCCAGTATATGAAAATAAATAGGATCTGTGACTGTTCATTACCTAGTTTGTTCTGTAATTTGAGACAGCTTTTTGCCACACCACATGAGAAACACACTTTCAATTCGTCTCGACCGTTTTCAACCAATACTATTCCGGACTAATAATAATAACTAATTTTAAACACATAAACCAATGATAAAGTTGTATTTTAGTTTTTTTTCTATTTTTTTATCTTATTCTTTAAAATTTATTTATATTGATTTAATCTTTTAAAATCACAATTTATTGATTTTAGTTTCAAACATTTTAATTAGTAAATGTCATATCATCATGAATGTTAATTTAATATTAACTCAAACATTTTTATGTGATTTTAGTTTCAAACATTTCAATTAGTAAATATTATTTTGGTATATTCATGCAAACAAATATTAAATCAAGAACTCCCAACCCACATACTTATAATTGAGATTTGACTGGTTTTTGAGGGGGTTTATAAGTCAAACCACGTGAAAAACACACACTAATACTATTATTTATTATTGTGATTAATATGATATAGCATGCATAAGCATAAGGGTCAATGGCAATAATTGAAGTAAGATGTGATTTGTGATGAATGAGCAGCTAATGGTCAAGGAAAAAACAGTGAAGCAGACAAGAGAAAAACAGGCATGGCCTATTTCCTGGTCCAATTTCGACTGTTAAGGACACTGACACCAAGGTTAACAAAGAATAACTACTGACACAAGACACATGTAAGTAAGCCGTGTAATACATGTTAGACAATTAATCAAATATCTGAAATTACAAATTACCTGTCTTTAGTACAGGAGACAACAAATAACTATCGTCCCCCACGATTATTAAATAAAGGCATGTTTGGATTTAAAAATAAGTCGAAGGAGTTGGAAAAAGAAAAATTTGAAGATTATAATTTTATTTTTTTAATTTATAAAATTTTATAATTTAAAATAAAATATGATTAATTAGTGAGGTGTAATTAAATAAATTTTATTTTAAATTGATGAAAATATAAAATTATAAATTTATTTTTAATTTTAAAATTAATTTATAATGAAACACGATTAGTTTGTTAGGTATTATTTATTATTATTTTTAGTTAATTAAAGTAAAAGTTAGAATTTTTTTCATATAAATAAAATTAATTTTAAATAGAATTTGATAATTAATTTTGAGTCAAAATTATATTTTTTAATTTTTTTAGATATTTAATTAATATAACTGCTAAAAAATATATTTAATTTATCATCCACCTAATAATAAAGAATGTAAAGACAATTTAATAATTGGATTTTTAAATTATATTACTCACAATCCAATAAAAAAAATTATAGAATAAAGAGTGCAAGTCATGGAAGTTACAATACTTTATCACCATAAAATATGATAATGATGTCAGAAATGTTAAAGGTGTTGTCGCGACAATCAGAGACACCACTATGAGAAGTGTTGCTCGTGAGAAGTGTTGTCGCTTGTTTTTTACCACTCAGTCTTCATGCACAAGTAAGCAAAAATAAAAATGTATTTTCATTTTTGTCACACACTATTTTTTTTCTTCATCTCATTTCTTATTTACACACCTCAAGATCATTGCAAACTCATTCTTTTTTTTTTTGCAAATTCGTTTTTTTTTTCAACAACAGTATAATCACAAAAACAAACACAATATTAAATAATTTGTAAGGCTTTTTTCTAGTCAGATGTAAATGAAAAGAAAAACTAAGTAGAAGAATATATTTAAATTATAAAAATAAATAAGTTAATGTTCAGAACTAAAATTTCATATGAATATTCAATAAATATAAGTCTAAATCAAATATGTTATTATTACACCAAACCTTCACGAATACATCCACAAGTCATAACAATTGTATCAACATCAACTTTACAATCATATTTTTATTATTATCATTCTTATTATGACTATTATTATTATTATTAATATTATAAATATTAATAAATATAATATTATTATTACTAATATTAATAATAATATTCATCATAATATTAATATTATTGATAATAATATTAATGATAATATTAATATTAATATTAAAAAATTGTTAAAATAATAATAATATTAAAAATAATAACAATATTAATATATATAATGTCAAAAGTAATATTAATAATAATATTAATAATATTATTATTAATGATATTAATAGTATGAAATGTAATAATATTAATAATAAATTTTATGAAAATAATATTAAATATAATATTAATAATATTGTTAGTTATATAAGTTAATATTATTATTATTATTATTATTATTATTAGTAATAAAACTAAAATTGATAATAATAATAATAATAATAATAATAATTTTAATAAAATTAATTACTAATATTATCCTTGCTTTACCTAACAAGATTATTGTGAAGCCCAGTCCAAAAGTTAAATACTTTATCTTTGTTCCATTTGGAAACCAAATGGTAAGTTATTTGAAGGTTAGAAATAGACACGATGTATAACATGTGATGTTATGACCGTAATTGTACTAGTGATACATAATTGTCCATTGTCTTTACATTCATATATGTGGCCCTACATAGTTCCTTGTAAACAAACAATTGAAAATGAAAAGTTTCAAATATAACACCAGGTCTCACGGAGATTAGTAAAAAATTGTAAGTACATGATGTACTTTGATGTTATTTGTCAAGCATTAACATACCTATATTTAAACCTAAGATATATGTCCTATAATGAACATAAAGTTGTTCACCGAATAGTTATTTTAGCAATGACAACATATTTTATATTAACCACTTTAATTTGACCATATAGTCAACTAATGACTCTCCTTTGAGAGAAATGATATCCAAATGTATATCACAAATTTCTTTCCAGTCAAACATCATGGGCCAATGATTGAGACTCCGTCTAATCTTAGCTTTGAGTTGAAGTGCAACATCTTCAAGTGTTACAATAAATTCCTTATGTGAAGATGAAATGTGGGAGTCTCAAATTTCCACCTTTCCACCAAAGTGGTCACCAAACTATGATCCACCTTTAGATGTTTAAGTTTTTTTATTTTAACAAATATAACTTGCTTTTATTTTGAAAGTAGTAAAAAGTGTGGTTTAAGGTATTAAATAACACTAAGATGAGAAAATAATTTTTTTAAGGTTCTACAATGAGAGCAAATTAGCCAAGCATCGCATTCTGATGTTAATTTTTTTAAAATAAATGAAACTATACTAAAATTACTATTGTAGTAATGAAGGCAAACTTGTGTTCACGCCACATCCACAACAACATTTGAATGAAGTTGAAAATATGAGTTTAAGGGGGACATATAACTAGGATGAAATTTTGTTGATTGAAAAGTATTTTACAAAGTTCAACAAATAGACCTATAAATAAAGGTACGAAAAATATTTTTCATTTTGCTTTGGTTGAACATGGTGTGTTGATAAGACTAGATTTGATGCAGGTTGCTTTTAGATGACACATTGACTAAGGGTCTAGGTCAAGGTTCACAAATCTTGTAGTGAAAAGGGGTGGTGACCAATGCCTTATTAGGATGGGTTAAATATGTTGTGTTGACAAGGATAAATATTATCTACCCCATTACTTTTGAGTAAAACGTTTATCAAGGGTCTAGGTCAAAGTTTATAAATCTATTTGTGAATAATAGTACCTCATTTAATGTTAATTGAATATGGTGCATTAATAAGGTTAATATGATTTAGGTCATTGTCATTGGTTTGTACACTGATCAAAGGGGTTTGGATCAAGGTTTATAAATATACTAGCAAAAATGAGTGGTGAATAATGTCTCATTAGCATGGGTTAAACTATTGTGTTGATAAGGATAAATCTTATCTATGTCATTGCTTAGGCCAAGATTTAGGAATCTGATGGTGAACAATGGTGGGGAATAGTGTCTCATTTCGTGCAGGTTGAATTTGTTGTATAAGGTTATATTTGATCTAAGTTATTGCTTTTGGGTTGTACTCTAATCAAGGGTCTAGGAGTTCAAAAATTTGATGTGGGTTGAATGTGATGTATTAATAAGGATAGATCTAATCTAGACTATTACTTTTGGTTGACACGCTGATAAAAGGTATAGGTCAAGGGTTAGGAATATTGTAATGAACAATGATAAGGAATAGAGTCTCATTCAGTGTAGGTAGAATTTGATGTGTTGATAAGGTCAGATCTTATCTAGGTTGTTGCTTTTGGATGACTCACTAATCAAGAGTCAAAACTTTGACGATAAAAAACAGTGATAAATAATGACTTGTTTAATGGGTTGAATTTGGTGCGTTTATAAGGATACACTTAATTTAAATTATTGATTTTGAGTCACCCAATGTTCAAATGTTTGGGTTAAGGATCAATAATTTAATGGTGTAACGTGGTAAGGAACATTTCCTCATTGAATTTAGGTTGAATTAAGTGTATTGAAAAGGCTAGATTTGATCTAGGTCATTGTTTCTAGTAAACACAACGATCAAGAGTTTGGGTCAAGGTTTTAAATTTTGATGACAAAAATTTATGGTGAATAAGTCTTGTTTAGTATAAATTGAATCTTGTATGTTGATAAGGATAAATCAAATCTAATTTGTTGCTTTTGGGTGACACACTAATTGAAACTATGAGTCAAGGGCAAGAAATATGACTGTGAACAGTGGTAAGAAACCATGCCTTATTCATTATGGGTTGAATCGGACACATTGATAAGGCCTGGTTTGATCTAGGTTGTTGCTTTAGGGTGATACATTAATCAAAGGTCACACATATGTCAAAGTAGTGGTGGTGAATAGTGTCATGTTTAGTGCAAGTTGAATATGGTGCATTGATAAGGATATACATGACCTATGTCGTTATTTTTGGATAAGATATTAATAATGGGTTTATGTATTTGTTATGAAACAATGGCTCGTTTAGTGTGGGTTGAGTTTGATGCATTGATAAGGCTAGACCTAATTTTGGTGACATACTAATCACAGGTTTAGATCAACATTTATGGATTTAACCGTGCATAAGGTGAATTAGGGATAACAAACACTATGAAATTTGGTAGCTTGTTTGTAGGAGTTGTGCATATGAATGGTAGAATGACACAAAGTGCACAAGGTGCCCCAATTTTAAAAGAAAAAAATAGCAATGTTAAAGATCGACCACTTCATGAAGTGATATTGTCGACAATGGAGTTCTTAAGTATTACTACTCTATTAGCAAATGCATGAAGCATCGATGACTACTTATACTTTGAAAAGTATTCTTTTACACTGGGCTTCACACATTCATTTCCAAGTTGCAAAGACATCTCCTTTTTAGCCAATTTTGCTTCTAGGTCTTCCTCCATCACCTTGTTAGGTGATTGGCTATCACTTGATTAGCCATAAGTTGTTTTTCTCTCTAGCCATATCGAATTCATGTTTGCTTATGTGATCTGTATCGACATTAACCTGAAAAATATTTGTCCATCAACCTAACATCTTCTTGGAATCAAGTCTCCCCACTTAGCTTCTTGCTTGTCCCTAAGTAAGACAATCACAAAACTAAGTTCTTAGCAACTCATGTTCGGTCCTCTTGTCTCCAATGCAATCCTAAATTCAAGCGAGCACCTGCAGCTCCGTAAATTAGAAATTCAGCAATCAAATAATCAGATAACACTATACAATTCATGACAGGATAATTTCAATTCACACAATCCTCTCCATCTCTCAAAAGTGTCATACTACTCTCAATCAAAAGTTGTTATTCATTTATCAAGTAAATTAACCCTGCAATTAATAAATCAGAAGGTCTTTCATAAGGTGATAATGAGGCTTGGCTATGAAAAAGTTTTGGTTTTTCTTGGAACACAAAATGCACAAGTAGTTTCGTAAATCATAGATACAACCCGAATCAATTTTGTAAACTTTTCTTTTGACTGTGAATTCTTACTCTGAATTAGCTCTTGGCTTCCTGTATTATCCAATTTTCCTTGCTCAAGCTATAAACGTAGCTCTCGTAACTCATCTCTCTTTTTTTTTCTGTGCACCTTTTCTCCTCTTGTTTTTTTTTTCGAAACATAAATGGGCACATAGACACAACAACCTCCTTTTGCTCTCACACTTCTCCTTTATGATAGTTGAACTCTGATTTCCACTCCTCTTCAAGTTGTATCATGATTTCCTAGCTACTCATACCCAAGATGGTTTTCATAGATATATGGCTCAAGGTTCCAATAACAACATAGGCTAAAACTGGCTTACAAATGGATTCATCTCATCTCACCAATCAGTTATTTGGCTCTAGCTAATAATTACACTCAATCCAACAAAATGCCTTCATCATCCTCATCAATACAAAGTTAATTCTAACTAACAAATTAAAGCAACAATCAATATCAAGAAAATGTACACTCAAAATTCACACTCTGTGTATCACTCCCTCACATAACTGTTTCGCTCATATCCTGCCAATCCTTGCTAATGTTACTCGTCCTAATGTCATGCTGTCTTTGTAATTTTCTGTACCTGTTAGCTCAAGCTCGAATTTAAGACTACGCTACTGTCATGCACACAGAATTCTCAATTAACAGACCCTACATTAAAAATTCAAATTCTAACCTAACATAGACTAAAATAAAAATAAATAAATTACCATCAACGTAAATCTAAACACTGGATTGCCTTCCAGCAAGCGCTCATTTAACGTCATATAGCTTGACGCCTGAATTTCAATCTTTAGACATGATCACTGAGATTAGTTTCTCAACCTCACCCCCTTTATAATGTTTTAAATCTGACAATTGTCATCCAATCGCTCCTTGATTGAGTTTCAGCACCTCAATCAGTCTTCCCTCCTCTTCAGCAGTTAAAGAACTGCTAGGAATTATCGATTTCTTAACATCTCCCTCAAGAAAACTGTATTTGAGATGAGGTGGTAGCACTTTCAGTTCTAATTTCTCCTTTGTCACAGATTTTTCAGCCTCCAGTTCTTCTCTGCTTCCTGCCTTCTACATAACTTCCTTAGCCTGGTCTAACACATTAGCTAGAGCTAAAGCCTTTATATCACCCAATTCAACCAACTCCTCTGCTGGTTTGGTAATAAGCTGCAGTAATACGTCAGGACTGTTCAAATTCGTCATCCTCTTGCCACATTCCTCCTCTATCACATCAATTCTAAAACAACTCTTTGTTTCTTTAGAATGCTTCATAGTCTCAAACACGTTGAAGCTCACTTCCTCATTCTCAACACACACCTTCAACTTTCCCTTATCAACATCTATAATCACCTTCGCTGTCTTCATGAAAGGTCTCTCCAAAATTATAGGAACATCTACATCCTCCTCAATATCCATCATGACGAAATCTACTGGAAAAAGGAATTTGTCCACTTTAACCAACAAATCTTCAACAATACCATATGGGCGCTTGATAGATCGGTCTGCTAATTGCAAATTCATGCGTGTAGGCCTGACCTCTACCTCTCCAATCCTTCTTAGCATAGATAGGGGAAGCAAGTTGATGCTAGCACCTAAATCAAGCATTGCCTTCCCAACATAGAGATTTCCAACAGTGATTGGTAATGTAAAACTCCCAGGGTCACAACATTTCTGTGGAATGGCCTTCTGAATAATTGCACTACAACCTGCCTCTAACTCCACTGTTTCCTTCACTTAAAATTTCCTCTTCTTGGTGAGCAGTTCCTTCATGAACTGAGCATATGTAGACATCTGCTGTAATGCCTCAGTAAGAGGAATATTAATCTACAAATTCTTCAAAATTTGAGTGAATATGATGAATTGCCTCTCAACTTCTCTTCTAAAGGGTGCATGAGGATAAGGCACATTCTTAATAGGAATACTCTCTTTAATCATCCTCCAATTCTGCCCTTCAGTAGGTTGTTTCTTCCCACTGTCATCCCCTGGTGTTTCTTCTGCTTTGCTGGATTCAGTGTCTGAACTTGTCTCTACTGTCGCATTTGTTAGTGTAGCTACTGATATGTCTTCACTAGCTTCAACTACATTCTCCGCTTCAACTGTTTTTCTTCTTTGCTCGTCTATATTCTCATCAGCTTCCTCATTCACATCAGAACCAACCTTCTTTCCACACCGAATGGTGATGGCTTTGCACTGTTCTTTTGGATTGGTTTGAGTATTGGCAAAGAATTGTCCTCCCTGTTGATCTGCCACCTGCTTAGCCAATTGCCCCACTTGAGTCTCCAAGTTCCTCATAGATGCGTCTTGATTCTTTTGATGTGTCAAAGTGGCCTGCATAAACTTCTCAAGAGTATCTTCCAGCTTGCTCGTGCGGTCTTGTAGCGAAGGATACTGTTATTGCGACTGTTGTTGGTACATAGGCTATCTTCCTACATCTCCAGCATCTTGTTTTCAACCCCAATTTTGATTTATATTGTTCTTCCAGCCTGTAGTTGGATTATTCAGGTAATTCATTTGCTGACCAGCTTGCCTTCCTGGAACTCCCATGTACTATACTTCTTCTCCTCCTACATTTTGTTGAAGACAGTTACCATTTAAGTGATTGCCTCTATAGAATTCATAACATAGAGGTGGATTATGGTATGTCACTGGTTGTGCAACTTGAACAGCCTGCAACTGTTGTGGCAATTTGGCCATTTGCTGTGTCAAGGCTTCCATCTACTGTGTTAAAATTTTATTATGTGCCAAAATTGCATTAGTGGTATTTAATTCAAATACACCCTTCTTCTGCACACTTTTCCTATCATACTGTGCCTGGTAATCCGTACAGGCCAATGCATCAATGATCCGTTTTGCCTGTTCCACGTCCAATGCCATCATCGTTCCTCCTGCTGCAGCATCTAAAATCATCTTAGTCTTTGGTCTCAACCCATAATGGAAGACATTGAGCTGAGCAATCTCCTCAAATCCATGATTTGGACACCTCCTCAACATGGTCTTGAACCTATCCCATGTTGTGCAAAAAGCTTCGTCTACCCCCTGACGGAAATTTGAAATATCTAATTTGGCTTTGATAAGCCGAGATAAAGGGAAAAATTTCTGTAGAAACTTCTCCTCAACCTCGCTCCATCTCCTCAGACTCTGATTGGGATTAGAATTCAACCAATCCTTCACTTTTCCTGCCAATGAGAATGGGAACAACTTCATATATGCAACCTCCTTGTCCCGCTCCTCGAATCCCATGGTAGCCGTCAGTTCATAGAATGTGGATAAATGAGTGTAGGGATCCTCATGATCTAATCCCATGAACTGCGTATTGCTTATGAGAGTCAAATATGTTGGCTTCATTATTATTGCTCGAGCTGTGTTAGGAACAACAATGCTTGAGAAGTGTTGGGTCCCTGCTGTAGTGCATAGTCTCCCAGAACCCTCCTTGGTGGTGGATCATTACGACCATTCACTTCTTCCGCCATAATTTCACCACAACTCTGCTCCTCTGCTCGATTCTTTAGCTCGTGCTTATTCTTTAGCTTAAGCTGTCTCAGCATCTTGTTGATTCTAGATCAAAAAGAAATTCTTCTTCCTTTGACTGATTTCTCAAACACATAAACCACTGTCTGGCAAAAGTTCAACGCTCACAAAAGATTAGAAATTCACGACACAATCAATACAAGATTCAATTTTTCAATTATTCACCGTTCCCCGGTAACGGCGCCAAAAACTTGATAACAGATTTTCAGCAAGTGTACTGAGTCCTAAAGTAATATAGTAAGTAAGAAGAGTATTGTATCCACAGGGAATGGAATTTGATTGAAAACTGAATATGTATCAATGTATGGTGAACAAGAACAAGTAATAATAATGATTTTGTTTGTGAAATTTAAAGAACGTAATAATAAAGCAATTAATAATAAAAGTGATAAAATCAATAGTAATAAAGGCCTTGGGATTGAATAGTAATACTCTCTTTCGTGTGTCGCAACCAGGGTCACGACGGGACGGCGATCTGAAAAATAATTAATTTTAATTTTGAAAGAAGGGAGTCGCCACCATAATTTTCATGAAAAACTATGGAAAACAAAAAAAAAACAAAGATAAGGGTAGTCTACGAAAATCAAATTGCGAATCCGGGAGTCGGTTACGCGTGGGGAAGGTATTAGCCCCCACGGCGCCCGTCCTAAGACGGTACCTTTAATTGGATAAAATGAAATTAGCGTAATTTTCAGAATATTTATTTTTCACGAAAAATAAAATCAAACAAAGATGGAGAATCAGGATTTAACCTCAGTCCTACGTATCTCCATGAAAGATGGAGATTCAGGATTACGTAGATCTATTGGTAGAAAACTGTTTGTCGGTTGTAGGATTTTAGTTTTGAAGATTCTTTAATATATTTTTTATTTTAGAGGAATTAGTGTTTTTGGAAATTAAACTTCATTTCGGATATCGCTTGGCACGTATGGCCCTTTGATATTCCAAATGAAATTAAAATTTTTCGAATTAATTCCCATATGACGCGAGCGGTCAATTAAGGGATTAATCGAAGGTTTTTATTCAAAATGTCATTCTTTACGTGAGAAAAAGGCTCCCTTTTTTTTTTTTAAGAAAAGACATTGCCTAAAATTAAACTTTTTTTTTTCAAAACATTATTATTTTTTATTGAAAAAGATTAACAAAAACCAGGCCAGGGGCATTTTTGGAATTTGGGCATATGTAGGTGCAAATCTTAACTAATGGAGGTGCAGGAAGTAAACCCAAACCAACTAGTATCAAGGACATTTTAGGGATTGAGGATAGTTGTAGGTGCATGCTCGAAAACGTAGGGGTGCAGGAAGCAGATCCAACTCAACAGAAGCCCATTAGGGTTGGTGGCGCACGCTTGGCGCCTTGGGGGTCTATGGGGGCTCCCTTTCGGGGCAGGGGAGGGTGTGGCTGGTTTAGGCGGCGACTGGAGGCGACGGTGGCGTCACCGACGACGGCGACGACGACCCGTGAGGACGGTGGGGATTAGCAATGGAGGTAACAGCATGGATATGGCGATGATAAGGTATGAGGGTTCACTAAAGAGGTTCGGGGTTGATGAGTATGGCAAGAGAAATGCCATTGACGCGTCGTCGAGTGGTTTGCCTGGAAGACGGAGTTACTGGAGGTAGGCAAAGGCGACAATGGAGGATGTTGACGATTGTGGAGGCGAACATAGGGGATTAGGGTTTGCTCGTGGGTCTTTGGCTCTTGGTGGTTACCTGGCGAGACAAGGAGGCACAGGGTTGGGGTGGAAGCTAGTGCTTGCATGGTGACGTAACCTAGTGGTTTTGTGGTATAGGAACGTGAAACTGGAGGTGTTGTGTGTTTATGGAGGTTTGATGATGGAGTGTGGCACAACAAAGGTGGTGAAAGGTTTGTGTGGAAGGTATGATGACTGCACAGTGGTTTGGAGGTAATAAGGGAGACATGACAGCGTAGGCAAGAGGCTAAAGGCACTTGCATGGTTGTTTCTTTAATGGGTTAGGGGTTTTAGAGGTTGAGGAGGAAAGGTTGGTGGTGAGGGCAGTTTCGGATGGTTAGCAGGGTCTCGATTTTTGGTGGCTGTGTGGTAGTAATGTTGGTTTACAATTTGGTTCTTTGTGGTGTTTGCGGATAGGAGGGGAGATGTCGTCAACGTGAGGCGTGATGGGAGGCGCCGAAGAGTGCTGTGAAAGGTGTTGGTTCAGTGATGGGAGGACATGAGGATGTTTGACGTCATGGCTAGGGCAGGGACCAAATTCTTCTCCAGGAGTTCATTCAGTTTATCCACTAGCTCCGAACAATCTGGACAACGCTTTATAATAGTTTCCATAATTTGCCAACTGCTATCAGCAGTAGCGACGTGAAGCGCCATCATACTCTGCTTATCTTGCATGTATGCAATGTACATATTTGGTTCAAGCAACAACTCCGTCAAAACTTTGTACCCCTTTTTCACTGCATAATGAAGGGAATTCCAACCTTTCTTATTTGCTTGTTTCACCGTCAGTTTCACGTGTTCATTCTTCAGAAGTTCTCTTGCTATCTCATCCGTCATCTTAAACGCCTCTCTCAACTTCCTGCTTTACAATAACCACTAATCATAGTATTGTGAGTCGCCACATTCATCTCAACTCCCCTTGTCTTCATCTCCTCAATCAAACTAAACCCCTCCATGCTGCCACACCACTTAAAAGACCCATCAATCAAAGTATTATAAGTAACAACATCCGACATCAACCATATTTAGTCATCAAGTCAATAACCCCAGCAGCCTCCTTCAACCACTTCAACCTTTCTTGCACAGGGCGTCTAAAATGGTGTTGTAGGTGACGTTATCAAGGGAACAACCGAATTCGGGCATTCGATGAATAAGGGCAAGGACGTGGTCAAGCTTGTTATGGTGTCAGTAGCCGTAGATGAGGATGTCGAAGGTGTGTTTCGGTGGCGGCAGAGGAATGAGGAGGGCATGGTGGCTTCCTGGTAGCGTAGGGAAGGAAGAAGGAGGTTGGGGTGGAAGGAATGGTGAAGAGAGGTGGAATGCATGGTGGTTGACGAAAACGTGTAGTGGGGGCTTCGATGCAGGTGGCTACGGATTAGGTGGCAATTTCAGGGACAATGGATCTGGCAATAACTATCCTGCTGTTGACGGTTTTGGAGCTAGTGATACTGGTGGCAGCTTCAGTGGTAATTTTGGTGAAGCTGGTGGAGTAGGCGATCATGAAAGCTCTACTGGTTTTGGCTATGGTGGAAATGCTGGAGGTGGTTATGGTGGAAACACTGGAGAGGGATATGAAGGGGCTCATGGTAGTGGTTGTGGTAGGGTGATAAATAGGAGAGGGCGCGAGGGCATTGGTACTGGCAAAGGGTTTTGGTTCTTGGCAAAGGGTTTTGGTTCTTGGTGGCTATGTTGCGAGGCAAGGAGAGAGTTTGGCGGCGTCAATTGGAGACTGTCATAGGTGTTGCGTTGAAGATGGGGGTATACACATGAGGATAGGTGTAAGGGAGGGCTGTGAGTGTGTGCAAGGGAGGTTTCGTGATGAAGACGTGAATGTGCAAAGCATAAAGCAAATAATGTTTCCCAAAATCAAAATGATATAGCAGAGATATTTACACAACAGAACATGACATTTACATAGCAGAACATGGCATTAGACTCAAACAAGCATGCTCTTCATCAAATGGATCAGATTTTTCAGTTATACCTGTTCCTTCTTCCTTTAGGTGTATTTTCCTTTGTTGTGATTCCAGTGTTCTGCGTTAATGTTTTTTTTCAATCTACGCTTCTATGCTTTCTCTTTTCCTCTTGTGTTTCTTTCTCTTGATTCTCTGAAAATAAGGAACGTAAAAAACTAGTGTCCCCTCCAAGATCACCTCCCCCTCTGATAAATGGAAAACCAAGTATCTCGATGTCCCGTAGTGAGTGTCCGACAAAACAGAATATCCTCTCCCAATCTTTGCTGCAGAGGCCATCTTTGCTGCAGTGGGAACCAAACAGCTTTTGTTTGCAGGGAGACACAACCATTTTTGCTTTTTGTCCCTTCGTAGCAAGGTAGTGGAACAAAATGACAATTGTTCCCTCATGTCACCGTAGGCCCAACCTCTTTTTTTTAGTCATGCAACGTCCCTTTTTTTTTTTCTTTTATATTTTCATTCTCTCAATCTTCTTTGGAAAATGGATACAGAAAAAGCAAAAGTCTATATATAATAAAAACTCACTTATTTATTAGAAGCTTCCTTCTCTTCTCTTTTTTATCTTTTCAACAAAATGAAATCAAGACAAAACCTTTTTTGTATTTTTATTTTATTATCTTATTTATTTTTTAGTCAATATAATAATTCAAATCATGTTTTTTTTCAAAGTAAGAGATAATGTCAACAAACTAATTTTTTTTAATCTTTTCTTTCTCTTTCTTTTCCTTTTTTTTTTTTTGAAAATAAGAGAAGAACAAAAATTTAAAGATGAATTTTTTGATTGATTTTCTAGTTGACAAAACACATTTTTTTAACAACAAAAAATAAAATTTGATTAAATAATCATTTTTCTTGATTTTTCTTTAGAAGTTAATTGAAGATAAATATATGAATTTTGTTTATCCGAACGAAATTAGGTGTTGACATCGTGTATACTCTTAACCTAATTCAATATCATTACCTCCAATTACCAATCTGTGCAAATAAAAGCCTTTTCAACCTAATTCCTCCATCATTGAATTTCATAAACCAAATTACCTAGCTTCTATCCCTAGTTACTAGAATAATTTAATCAACATTTAGATTAATTGCTATAAACAGTCACCACACTATAATCCATCCCTGAAGTTATACATGCAGTGCATTTACGTTTAGTTCTAATTTCGAAAAGTGCTTTCCAGTCACAATAAGAAATCTAAAATAAATCAAAGTAGGAATGAAACGTAAAAACAGGGGTATTGAATTAAATGAATCAAACTAAGATTAAGAGTGCAATTGAAGAAGAGAATTTACATCCAATCCCAAGAGTAAGAGACTTAGCTATGCATGGTAGCCATGAAAATATAAAAGAAAAGGAAAAGAAGAAATCTTGATCACAACGACTGCCTCCCAAGTCTCCAAAGAGTGCTAGATGATGGCCCCTCATACGTTTGACCTAGCCTCTCTTTTATAACTTTCCCCTCTTGAATTAGGTCAAAGTGCGGCCGTAAGTCACGCCTTCAGTAACATTGACATCTCTAATTTAGGTTTTCGCGCATGATGGACTTTAAGTGAGTTTTAGCCCAGGATGTGCGTTTAGCTTAAGCGAAAAGTCACTTGTGCTCTTTTTCTGCTCGTTTTCTCGATTCCAGCGCCTTTAATCTCTCTCCCTTTAGATTTAACCTAATTCTCAACAAAATTTTCTCTTTCCACAATAAAACGCATTAAATAGAAAAAATCAATAATAAATAAAATAAAATCTCTAATTGAAACAGAATCAATAACAAAATCTCTAATTTAAATAATAAAATAAGCAATAAACGGAAACAAAATCTCTAATTAAACATAATTGAATAACAAAATCATATCAAATTTTTATAAAATCAAACTAATAATTAATACGAAATAAAATCAAGACTTAATTAAATTAATAACAGAATCAACTGAATTAATAATAAAATCAACACAAAATATTGCATAAAATCACTAATAATTAACGTTTATCATCACTCACCCAAAACATGTTTACCAAGAGTTACAAAATATTAAAAATAGAGATAAAATTATATGAAACAGTCAAGAAAATGGTCCTTAACTTTCTTGACCTACATATAAACTCAAATTATAACAGTCATAAAGTTATCACTTCTCAATGATGAGATCTTTTTAATCTAATTATCCACAAGTAAAAACTCTTCATTTTCATGACACTCTTTAATGTCATTATTACATACACCATCAAAACTCACATATCAAAATCACATCATATTAATATCTTATCTATTTTTCTCTTCTCAAATAGTGTATGGATACAAAGTTAACATGATATTAGTCAAAGAATTAAAATAGGTGAAAAATTTTCTTTCTTTAATAATTTTCATCCATTTAACTCTCCTTAAACTTGAATAAATATAAAATTCACATGCTACAAATAAATGAAATAAGTGAAGTTTTATTTTTAGAACTAAATTTCATTCATCCTTCCTTAGTTTGTAGGATTATTAATATTAGTCAATATAATATTAAACAAAGAAATAAAATTGGTAAAATAATCTCAACCAACTAAATACTACCTTAATATAATCTTGTCAATTATATATGACAACCTTATTAAACACGAGTTAAGATGATATTAGACGCATAACCAAAATTTATTCTAGTAAAACCGAAAAATGGAAAGATTTAAAATCTGACTTCAATATAAAAGTATGTGAATACATACATACTACTATTAGTGAAGTTTCCAAAAAAATAAAATAAGGAAACTAGTAAAACAACGTAAAAAGAAAACTTATCACAAAATGATTTTTCAGAAAACTTTATCGGATTGATTTCAACCTTTAACAAAAAGATAATGTAGATTAAAGAATAATTATATTATCATAAATATTAATAATATTATTTAGTAATATTAATTATTAAATCCATAAAATTAGTTACATAACACACAGATTGAAATTTATCTAGAACGAAAAGAAAATCACTTCAATTTATTTAGGTTGGATGTGGTGGTCTGTTATTGACGCTGGTGTTGATAAGGTTGTAAACCTCTGCCATTAATAGCAGGGAAGAAAATGATGGCACTAAATCAAACGAGGGAACCACTTTCTCTTACCCTACCACAACCGTCGTCTCCTCCTCCGGAGCCCGTAAACGTCCTCCACCGGCGCCGCCACCTCCTCAGCACCACCGCATTCACCATCTCCTTCAATTTCAATCTCTCATGCACAACCTCTCTGTCCGTGACAGAGCCGGTGGCCACTGCCAGCGGCCTCTTCCAAATGCCCCCACCACGCCTTACCAACCGGTAATCCCGTAAGCCATTCCCCTGTAATTAATTGTTAATTTGCGGTGAATAATAATAATAAGTAATAAATTTGTTATGTTACCCTGTTGGTGGTGGTGTGGGAAGGTATTTTCTTGTGAGAGCTGGAGAGTCTGAGTTCGAGAGCATGGGAATTATTAACACCAACCCCGTGGAGAAGACTTCAGTGGATAATGGCTTATCTGAAAGAGGGAAAAAACAGGCTATAAAAGCAGCTTTTGATTTGAAAGAAATGGGAGCGTGTGACAAAGGATGTTGGATCTGGTCTGCTATAACTCAAAGAGCTTACCAGACTGCAGAGATCATTGCTTCTGTTAATGGAGTTACCCGTAGGTTTGTTTGCTGGTTTTTTTTTTTTTTTCTTTGTTTCATTATTAAATTGTAACCCCAATTTTTATTCACCATTTTTACAAAATTTTTTGATTTTGTGTGTGTTGTTGAGATGGTGTTTGTTGGTTTGTTTTTTTTTTTTTTTCTCTGTTTCATTATTAAATTGTATCCCCATGTTTGATTCACCATTGTTACAAAATTCTCTGATT
>Ga0099825_1002321_pt1 | contig 25244 bp, 9 predicted proteins | sample SiratroredBW_FD_76838 | JGI IMG/M metagenome (GOLD analysis project Ga0099825, IMG submission 76838) | Root nodule microbial communities of legume samples collected from California, USA - Siratro red BW | ecosystem: Host-associated > Plants > Roots > Nodule | place: USA: California | collected... | reverse complement strand
TTATATAATTTAAAAAAAAAATTTTTAAATTTTTTTTTTTTTTTTTTTTGTAATTTTTGAGGTTTTGTTTTTTTTTTTTTTTTTTTTTTTTTTTTACTTTTTTCTATTATTTGGGTGTGAAATATAAGAAATACAAACATAATTTGGAGGTTACTATTATAGAAACAAAAAAGTGTGATTGTTTCGTAAGATTGCGAGGTAAACTATTGGAAATGGAGAAGGGTGTGTGTTGAAGGTCATATGTGGGTTACATAATTATGATTTTGGTGAGACATTAGTTGGGCACTCTTATGCTCGGAGATTAAGACCTGATGAACATGGCTTAGTTGTTGACATGACAAAGAGTCAAGTGAAGCCTTCAAACATATTGTTGACTTTGAAAGAGAACAATGAAGACAATGTGACAACAATTAAACAATTATATAATATTATATATACATACAAGAAATTGTTTAAAGGTTCAAAAACTGAATTGCAACAATTAATGATGTTGCTAAAGCGTGACCAGTATATCACTGAAGTAGGTGTCATCAATATTCAATGGTTGTGAGTGATATATTTTGAACATATTCAAATTCAGTGAAGTTGTTGAATGCATTTATCATTGTGTTGTTGATGGATAATACATACAAAACCAACAAATATAAGCTTCATTTGCATGAAATAGTTAGTGTGACATCTGTTGGATTAACTTTTCCGGCTGCCTTTGTGTTGTTGTCAAGTGAACGTATAAATAACTTCATATGGGCTTTAGAGAGACTTAGGAGGTTGTGTTTTAAGAGGAGATGTGTACCCTGATATCATTGTTAGTGATAGAGACCTTTCTTTAACGTATGCAATCAATGTTGTTTTTCTTGAAGTCTCTAACATACTATGTCGATTTCACATTAACAAAAATGTCAAAGCAAAGTGTAAAATATTAACTGATTATAGTAGGCTTGAGACATTATAATGGATGCATAGGAAACATTGATGGATTGTGGTGTGATGCATATGATGAAATTGTTAAAGGGTTTAAAATTGTTTGTTCATCTTAACCTTTGTTTGTTGATTATGTAAAAAAGACATGACTCATTTCTTAAAAGGAGAAATTTTGTAAGGTTTGAACAGATAGGGTAATGCATTTGGATAACACTACCTCAAATACCTCAAATAGGTATATTTGTTAATATTTTTTTATTTATATACGTGTGCAAAAAAAAGTATATAAAACATTAATATTTTGCTGTGGACTGTAAAAACAACCATATTTTTATTGTTGTTCACTGTCGTCCAATACAACCAGCTAATCATACAAAAACAATACCAAACACAAAATAAACCTTACCTTTGCTTGAATTAATGCTTCAATATCAGATGGAGGTGTAAAATAATCCAATCTTCAAACCTACTACGACGCACCACTAACAACTATGTGTCAATGTATCTAGTTTCAAGGAATAATGGTCAACAATAAACCTGAATGAAGAACGGTGCAAGTTAGCCATAATGTGAAGGCAACAGAGAAAGATGATTAATGAATACAAAAGGTGCATGATTTCGATTTGGAGGTAAAAGGAGATGAAGAGGGGGAAGAGTAGTAGGTTATAAATTTAATTTCAAGTGATCTTTTTACGTATGATACGATCTTGTAAAATTATATCATGGTGGAGGTGTTGGAAGAAACTCTTAAAAAAAAAAAAAACTCAACACGGCAAATAAAAGCCCACTTTATCATCCTAATTTTATGGTCTTTTGACAATTTTGATTATTTATGAATTGAGATAATTTATACCATTATACAAAGAGACACAGAGTTTAAAAACTTTTTAATTAGACAATTTTATCATTTAATAAATAAAAAAATTATTATTTGTTTAATAAAATAAATAATTGAATAATTTTTGTATATTTTAAAACAACCGGTTAAATAATTTTTTAATCATATTTTTACAAATATATATATAGTTATATTATTATTTTAATTAATTATTCATACAAATAATAAAATTATATATATTATAATGTAATAAAAATATGAATACAAATTATAATTTCCGAAATAAAAAAATGTAGAAAATAGATTAGGCATTTGTGCTTACAAATTGATTCTTGAAATGGCAGCCGTTGATGGCGTTTTTGTTAATACAGAAGGAAGATCCAAAGCTGCACCCGCCTTAAACCACGAGCGAGTTGCTGTGACAGATAAAGCTAAACGGTAAGGCGTACGTGGAGCGGAAGAGGAAGAAGAAGAAGAAGATGAGCGTCTCACATTTCGCGGTTCTATCGTGTTGTCGTCCACTCGTCCCTTCACTGTACTCTACTATCTCTCTCTCTTCGTTTTTGTTCTTCAGTTCACACTTAGGTTTTGTGATTTTAATTGGAACTTGGAAACACCAGCTCGCGTGCTTCTGCGCTTCGTTCTCGCATACGCTGTTGTGCTACTCTAACTGCTACTTCCACAGAGACTCCCACTCCAACCTCCGTAAAGTAATACTAATCATCGATTTATTTATTTATTTTTTAAAATTTTGGTGTTAATTAAGTAGCAGTCTGTGTCGTTATTGATGCTTATTTTATTTTGCAGGAAACGAGTAGTGTCGGGGGTTCAGCCCACGGGCTCAATTCACCTTGGAAACTATTTTGGAGCTATCAAGAATTGGGTTGCCCTTCAGGTTTACTATTCACAGCGTATTTTTTTTCTTATTCCAGGGTGTTGTTTTGAATTGCACAAGTAATTTTAATTGGCAATGAATGTGGCATAATGCGACTTGGATAAATTGGTTTATGCATGAGCGAATTTTAACTTACGGAAAAGTTTATTTCGTTTTTCATCCGCTTAGACCCTTGATTGGATTCCATAATTGAAATGCTGCTTGACTGTCTCGATTCACAAATTTGCATATTTTTCGTTTTGCAGAATGTTTATGAAACTCTTTTCTTCATTGTGGACCTGCATGCGGTATGTCCAGATTCCTTATACTACCTAGACTTATGAAGTGCTCAGTGATGTTTTGTTTGAGCCACAGGTCTGAGCTCAAATAACGAATTTTCTGGTGTATAATATCATGTGACTAAGAATCTTGAAATTCATGATTTTTCTTTGTTTGCGCTGCTTCTGCTCTGTAGTGCGTTTACTGTTAGCTCAAGTTTGTACTTTAATTTATTGTGCCGTTTACACTTTCTGAGATCAATTCGCAAATAAGTCAATTAATCTGGGGTTTCTCATCAATGAGGCTTAGCAGCTCCGCCAAGAAAACTTACACATTTACTTATAACAGTGGATAAAAGATCCAGAATTTTAGGATAATTTAAGTTCACCTTTAGATGTACGTTTTTATTTAGAGTTGAGATTTTGATTGGAATCCTCACAATATATCCTTGTTGATGGTACAAAGAGCGGCCAGACTTTCCTGGTCCAAGATGTACAACCTATGAAGCATGGATGCTGATGTTACATGGACACAGACATATACAGCTCTGTTCCAGCAAATTTCAAGTGTCTTGTCAGGATATGTAACATGACTTCATGTTTGACCTGTGTGTCATACTGCTCTTTTTTTTTTTTTTTTTAAATGTTCATGCTTCAAAGTTTCACATTAAACTTGATCAGGCTAGTATATTGGTTTTCTGAGAGGATTTTGTGGACTAATTTTATGCTTTAAATTGCTTTTCATTGTACTTAATTACTGGTCAAGGCTAGTTTTCTGTTTTCTTAATTTTGAATGATACTGTCCCATTTCTCATCCCTTTGGATTTGATCTTACAGATCACATTACCATACGACACCCAACAATTATCTAAGGCTACAAGGTCAACTGCTGCTATTTACCTAGCATGTGGAGTGGATCCTTCCAAGGTTCTTTGCAACTTTTTCTCTGAACGTTTTGGAAAGAGTATTTATGTTGGAAGTATCAAGATCACTGTGGATAAATGACATTCGTTTTGTGCATACAGGCTTCAGTATTTGTACAGTCTCATGTTCGCGCACATGTAGAATTGATGTGGCTGCTGAGTTCCACGACACCTATTGGTTGGCTGAACAAAATGATACAGTTTAAAGAGAAATCTCGGAAGGCGGTGCGTTTATAGCTGTATGCATTCTTAATTTCTATTTTATAAAATTATTTATTATTCTTGTTTTATGGATATAATTTGATTTTTGCAAGTTTTATCTCTTTACTTAATTTCTATCTGTATTTTTCCTTCTTAACAGTGGTCTTCTGGAAGTAATACAGTTCAATTTGATTCTTTAATTAGCCAAACTTTGTGAATAAGATTTCCTCTGGACTGACTTTATCTTATCATATTGTGAATAATTGGAAAATAAAAAAAATCTCTCCCTCTTTGTTTTGAATGTCAAGAACTTGACTGTGCACCGCACCATATTTGAGCTCTAGTTGTGCTTCAATGCTCAGCAGTAATACCGACTGTTTACCTTTTGATCACCGCTCTTTAAATAATGGAAGGCAGAAGCTTCTGGTCAAATATTTAGGCCTTGATAATGAATAAAGCCTATTCTAAGAATAAATTAATAACATACAAGTTCAATGTTGTCAAAATTGGAGATTTTATGTAAGATTCGTAAGTGAAAGGTTTTAACTTAAATGCAAAACTATACTTAAGCATATACAAGTATGTAAAAGATAACATAAATAGTGAAAATAACCTCTCAATCACTTGTTAGACTAAACCTAAATGAAGATTCATTAGCATAACATCCGATACAACTCATAACTCATATTTACTTATGTAAGTTTTTTGTAACATATCTCAACTAAAACATGAGAAAATAGTCCAAATGTGCAATTATAGAGTAGAATCTAGATTCTAGATATTTAGTCTAGTAGCAGAGTGCTAGATAAAAACGAAGTCAGAAACAGAGAATAGAGAGAGGGTGAGGGGCACTTGATGTGAGAGAAGAGTTTCTTTCTGCTACTAGCTGTACTCAGCCCCAGGCCAGAGTGCAAGGGTGAGACTTGAGAGAAAAAAAGTTACAGAACGAAGGGTTTCATTGGGCTGTTTGGGGAAGAAGAGAGGATTAAAAGAGATGGCAGAGACCTGTGTCTGTTTTGTGATGGGATTTGTACCTCATTAGGTTTAGAAAAACTGAATTTATTATTTATCTTTGGGTTGAGAAAACCAAATTGGCACCCACTTTCTGGTGGAATCGTGCAAGTTGCTGAGTCACAATTCCACAATCCAACTTGATGATTCCATCATAGCATGATTCTGCTTGTTGGTTTGCAAGGCCTTGGGAAAATTGTAAAAGGCAGTTTTAACATGTTTCATCGTGACAGATTGTACTATGTAGCTTGTCTTTGACCAATGTAGGTTTGCTAAAGCAGGCCCATTTTTTTCTTCAGTACTCTCGTACTGGCTTGTATGTTTTCATTTGTACATATAATAGATTCTTGGGGAATTGGATATGTAGGGAGATGAAGAAGTTGGGGTTGCTCTTTTGACTTATCCTGTTCTGATGGCTTCTGATATACTTCTATATCAGGTGATTTCTGACACTCTACCTTGTGGAAATTTTGCAAGTCTTGAATGTAGTAGTGAAAGTTAAAAAGCTTAAATAAATAAGCTAATGTTGCCTAATATGATTGCAGCTTTGCTTGATTAGCTTTTGCAACCTCAAATTTTGGAAAAAATTATTTAAAATGCATTATATTAAATTTACCTTGAATAAAAATAATTCTTATAATTGCAGCATGCTTCTGCAGTCTGATCTTGTGCCTGTTGGTGAAGATCAAAAGCAGCATTTGGAGTTGACTCGTGACTTGGCTGAACGGGTTAATAATTTATATGGAGGGAGAAAGTGGAAGAAATTAGGGGGGTGAGTAATTGTTTCTAAACTGGAGATAAATACCATCCACATCATGGGGTTGGAATTCTTTAACTTCTATAGATTTTACATTGGGCTTGACCTTTTTTACTTTCATTTTGCATCTTTATGACAGCCGAGGTGGTACTATATTTAAGGCAAGTTATATATCATCCCATTAAAAGGAGCTAATGAATCATAATACTATGGAAATGTATTTTTTTTTCTAACAGCACTTTCTGGGATGTAGGTTCCAGAGCCCCTTATACCTCCAGCTGGTGCCAGAATAATGTCCCTAACGGATGGCCTGTCCAAGGTTTTCTATTTTTTACTGCTTATATGTACATATATTACACGCACTGAACATTTCTGTTTCTATTATAAGCCTGTTCATTTGCTCTGTAGGGCGTTGACTCTTGAAAATTCAACTGTAATGTTGTTAGATAGTTCTGTTTTACCATCAAAGAGTACAGAATGCAGAATGCTAGATAATAGAAATTAAAGTAGATTACCTGCTATCAATGTCATTTTTTAGAAATCGGAAAGCAGAACGATATTTATTGATTTGAACTTATAAATATTTCTTGCATTTATTTTGAATTCAATTTTGTAGATGTCAAAGTCTGCACCTTCTGATCAATCCAGAATCAATATTCTTGATCCTAAAGATGTAAGTAAGAACAATTCACTTTTTGTAGGCCTTACTGCATGGTGCATAATTTATTGTTTTAAATAGTATACTATTAGGATGAAAAATATTATCAATATCTCTATAGTAATCAGGAAAAAATATCTCCAGAATATATTTAGAATCTTCCTATTTATTTCAGCATCTTTTTATTTTTATTTTTTTGAAGGTTTTGGTTATTACAAATATAGATGGTGAGAATGTAATTGGTGTGATTGATATCAATAAAATAATTCTTTATTTTTCAAGTTGGTATCAAAGCTTCCGATCTTGGGAGCCCTGTTTTTGCTGCCTTGTTAACTGTTGTCACTGTCGTTGTTCACCATTGTCGTTGAGGTTAGTGGTGGGCCAGAAAGGTGTGTCTCACCTGCCGCCACCACAGATAGGAAAATATGATTTTAATGTAAAGTATAAATGAGGAATCAAGGATGCTTATGTGTTTCTTAATCTATGTTCTATAACCCTGTAAGAAAGATAAAGATACGTGGAGGAGGTAACGATACATGTTTTTCGGACACTAGCATAGGTTGGGATTTATGAAGAACTGAATGGTTTAGTTTTATATCTTTTCAATAATGTGCAGAGAGTGTCTACATCATGGAGACGTACATTAGAAACAGTGAGGTTCTTATTCACAAAAATAAAGGAGAATCATATTTTTTTAATTTCTCATTGAAATAGATCTATGGTATTTATCGAGTCTTAGGTTAAAATTGCTTTTGTTCTCAAGTGTAGCAGACTTGACTGCTTGAAGTTACCCTTATACAGACATGACTTCCATTTTATTGATTATGTGTATTAATTTGAGATGAACCTTGGTGTGATGGCATAGTTGTTGCCTCGTGACCTAGATCATGGGTTCAAATTTGGGGTGTGGGTGTAAGTCTGTATCTACCCTCCCTGTATCCCACTGGTTGAGAATACTGAATATTTTTGTTGTCCTTACTTCGTTGACTAGGCTGCCCTAGTAGGTGTGCGCTCAATTTGCAATCTTTGTTGTCACCTGTACTCAATGAACTATTGCTTGCAACTTAACATATTAATATTTGAGTAAATTTAACTATGAATAAAACTATCTATCCTCAAATCTTAGTTTGCCTTTGCTTGCTGTTGACCAAGTTTACTTATTTTATTTTGTAGCTTATAGCAAACAAGATCAAACGTTGCAAAACTGATTCATTTCCAAGGTTAGTACTGGCAATATTACTGTATAATGATATTGGTCCTTAGAGCTTTAGTCTATAAATACTTTTTTTTTGTCATTTACCTGTTTTCTATAAATCCTTCTTTCTGGTGTGCACTTTATGACAAATCTTACAGCTTGGAATTTGACAACTCTGAGAGGCCAGAATGTAATAATCTTCTATCCATATACCAACTTACTTCAGGAAAGACAAAAGAGGTCAGAAATGACACACACACACACACACACACACACACACACACACATATATATATATATATATATATTTATTTATATTTATATATATTTTGCGCTAATAATTATAATTTTTTCTGTTCAATATGTTCTTTGTGGTTCCGAATGTACTTATTTCCATCAATTTTTTATCTTTCTGAGTGTATTTTTTTATTTTCTTTTTGGTTTTAGTTTTCTGTGTGAAATGTAAGGAGGTGTGTGCTTTTGGTCTTTTAAAAGTAAAAAGAGTTGGCCTAAAAGAAGCAAGTGATACATGGCAGAATGACCTTACGTTTAGCTTTGGTTATTGTAGAATAATAGCTATTGGTATTGAGATTGCTTATGGGATTAACCATTGCCGATTATTTTCAGCTGTTTCTTTCTTCCTTGGTGAACTTCTGTTTCATTACAAAAAGAAAAACACCAAAAGCCTTTTCGCACTAGATATAATACATAGATCAAACTATGCGATTGTGTTCTACTTCCTATTAAAATCCCAAATTTTAAAAAGGCCATTTAGGTGAAGGTTTATTTTAATGGTGGGGATTGAAAAAATGAGGCCTGCGTTATGCTCCAAGGATAATTGGTTTTGCAAGGTCTATTTCGCTGATATTAGTGTTTGATATGGAATGTAAGCGTGAGGGTTGTATGGTGGTGGTGCTTAGTATTTCGCAAATTATACCAATAAAATTACTTTATTTACATTCTAAAGTTTCTAAAGTAAATAAAAATGTTAGTGAAAATAATATTACTAGAAAGAAAAAAGAATAGATGTTTTTGGAGCATCGAAACAAAAGGAATTTATTGAATTGCAGTTAGAGACTAGAAATCGAGCAAAAGGAAAATACCCTGATCGAATAAATCTTGAATTCTCCCAATCAAACCAAGAATGTATTGAAAAAAATTCTGTAGGAAGGGGCTGTGAAAAGGTGGGTGTTGAGACATGTTGGTGAGTTGGCACAGTGTTGACTTTAGTTTCTTGTTTCCCAGACTAGGGTTCCTTCAGAGAATTGCTCTCCATGTGGCCCATTGGTGATTTGCCAACTTTTTTCTGAAACTTATGCCCTTTCTTCAGCATAAATATGATCTGTAAAATTTTGTTATAAAACACCAGTCATTGACCCAACATAAGGAGCTCCAAGCAATGTTGTCAAAATCATGAGTCTAACTTGCGTGCTTGTATGATCCTGCATTAAGGGAGACAGAGCAAGCTAATGCACACAACGGATTGGGAGATGGTTGATCGTGGTGGGATCTCATGGTTGCTCATGAAATTCACGGATCATGCTTTGTGTTGATTTGTTTGAGCAACTAGGGTTTGTGTTGCAAAATTCCTTTAGTTTGCTAAAAAACCCAACCTGAAAAAAGCCCAACTGGTAAGGACGACCCTTATCTACTAGGGTTCTCCTTTGCAAGTGAGAAAAAAGTTGAACAATTGTAGATGGTGCTCTCATTAACATTCCCATCACCATTGACGTCATTGCCCATCGCCACACTGATGTGGCTGTTGCTGATGCTGTCTTCACCATCGTTGACCATTACAACACTCATGACCATTGTGTCACTGTCTCCCACTCTCTCATCAACATTGTTAGTGTTGACTTCATTGTTGTTGGTGGTTGCTTTGATCGCCAACTTTGTTCTGTTCTATTGGATCTTATTATTTATGACTTATTATTTTTCTTGTCCATATTATTTTTAATGCACGCAGAAGTCTATAGATATAGTTTTTCATATACTTGAATCTCTTATGAGTTGAGTAATGATTTTTTATCTCCCTTCCGATTCTCTTATGATCCTTGAGTTTGACAACCTTGCTCCCAAGGTTATTATGGTATAGGAAAACTTCTTCTGTAATGTCTATAACTAGAGGAGGATTTCTAATATTGTGTATCTTAGAGTTGCGCACAAGTGTGTTATTTAATGAAACATTAGAGTACAGTTATATACAAAGGTATAAATTGAATCCCTGATTTACTGTATTGGATAATCCACAGATGTTGGCATTGGCAAATTAAGTAAACCATGTTATTCAAACCCCCCTCAAACTAGAAAAATACACTCAACACGGGAGAACCTTGAAGTGATTTACTGAACATGCCAGCTAGTTAGTTGTTGAGGTTACCAAGTGGGTTGTGATTTCTCAGGGAAACATCTTTTCTCTATCAAAATGACAATTGTTCTCTATGCATTTGTTCCTTTATGGAAGACCGGGTTTGATTGAATATGAAGTGTAGCTTAATTGTTGCAGATAAGCTTCTTGTGTTGAATGTCTCCCAATTTTAGTTGTTGTAGTTGCTCAAGAACAAACTCAAATGTAGCTGCTTCTATAACAGTGTTGTATGCACTATGCAATTTCTGCATTGAATCTGGAAACTGTTTTGCTTTTTCCTCTTCCATGAATTAGGTTTCCTCCAAGTCGAAGACATTACCCTGAAGTGGGTCGTTTGTTTGTAGGTAATCTTACCCAATCATGATTAGAGCAGGAGTGACCATACCTGATAAATGAAGGCTATATGTTGATTATAATGGGATGAATTGGGTTGTACGTTGTATGGTGGGCTAGGTCTTGTGAGTTTCTTTTCTATAACCAACTAAAATAAAGGTATTAGGTCTGAGTGGCCAGTCTTTTGTAAATCTTTGTTATTGAAAAACTAGAGATGTTGGGCTAATGGGAAGCTGCGAAGTAGTTTACTAGGATGATCTGTTATATGCTTGAAGGACACGTATCTGTTTTTTAAATTCATGATCACGAACTAGTCTTTCTCAAATTATGACATTAACATGAGTATCCTTTAAACTTCCTCAACATATTGCCGGAAATTGAGAAGAATTCTAGGGCATTAATTTGTAAAATAATTCTTTCTAATCTGCCGGTCTAGATGAGATGTGCTGCTGAATTTTTGTTACGTAGAAAAGTTCCTGCTTAAATATCTAACTTTTAATTTATTTAAATTAATCCCCAATCATGTAGTAGTTCCTGGTTTTCTAATTCGTCAATTCTACTTGGACCATTTTTTTATGCAGGAAGTTGTTCAGGAATGCCAAAATATGAACTGGGGGACTTTCAAAACCCTTTTAACAGATGCCTTGATTGATCATTTACATCCCATTCAGGTTTCATATAGTAAATTACTTTTTGTGAAGAATGCCTTGATTGTTTTCTCTAAATTACTCTTTTTAGTAGTCAGCATTTCTAATCACCAAGTTGGCATAAGTATGCTTGATGAGTATTTAATTAGTTTTGAAAAGTTCAATATTAAAAGAATGATTTTTACGTTTGGATTTGATTATATTATAATAAGTTTTGTTTGGATGGTTTTGCACTAAAAGCTAGACACAAATCCCTCAGGATTAGGCGGGAAAGAATCTATAAAATGGTGACATCCAAAACCTGGACAGTTTTATGTCTTAATATAAATGTGGATATGGATTACAGATAAAGTCACCAGGTAATATTATTTTATTATAACAAGTGGGGTACATTCAGCAAAAATAACAAATATTTTAAGGGTAAAATGTTTTTTAGTGTCTCGAAATAAAAACACATGTTTTTAGTCCCTCACGAGGGACTACAACAACATCACCTATGGTAAATGTATGAACTGAAAATGTTACTAAACCTGAATTTCAAGATATTTTGAAGGATCAAAAATATAAATCCCCCAAATATTAATTTTGTGCTGGTATGTGTTTTCAGCATACAAGAACCCACGTCATTTTAGTTTTTTGCTGCCCAAACAATCAACTAACTGTTAAAAGAGAGATATTTTGAGGTCAAATGTATTATATAAGCTCAGAATTATATTTGAAACAGTTGTCCAACACAATCTTAGTGTTATACGAAAAAGGTCAGTGCATAACTTAATAGTTAATAACTTATTTTCTTTGAAGATTAGGAAGCTGAACAATGTTTAAAGTTTGCCTTGATTTGAATTGGATTGCTATTTTCTTGAGCTTTAGTGGGCCATCAGCTTATCTCACCATTCCATTTATTAACTGCTTAGCGGGATTTTTTCTTACTAAATTGGTCCCTTATATTTTACTCAGTGAGCATGCGGTCTGCGTTATCACTTCTTTTTTTTCCCAACTTTGGCAGGTTCGCTATGAGGAAATCATGTCCGATTCAGGTTATTTAGATGAAGTATTGGCACAAGGTGCTAGAAATGCAGCAGAAATAGCAGATACCACACTCCATAACGTTTATCAAGCAATGGGATTTTTGAGTAGACAGTAATAATTGATACCAAATGAATTAATATCAGCGAGACAGCAACTTGAAAGCTAACTTATGGACGATTCATGACCGGCTTCAAGATTTTGGCGTAATCTTGTGAACGTATACTTGGCTACTGGAAGTGGAAATATTATTTTTCAAATAATATTTGATATAAAGCCTAAAGGTCTCAGAAGTTCTTGATGAAGTTTGTTATTGCCTTCATTTTATTTTATTCTTTTTCTATCTCTTCCATTGTTTACTATGATTTATAATTAATTCAAATTGATAAATAGTTTCGTCATTGTATTGTCTTTGATGGAATAACGACCTAGTCATCTTAATTCTGTACTCATCAAGTTCTCATGATGATTGATGACAACACGACCCATTTAGCTCCTTAATTGGATCTTCATTTTACTAACCATCTGGAATAACTTCATGTGTGCTTGCTCCCCCGTCCCCAAGCTAATGAATTGGACAGCCTCTTGTTTTTCAATCTACTTCTAGGCAGATGATACTAAGAAAATAAATTTCCTTGAAAGAAATAATTACATGAGAAATCTTACAGCACCATTGTTTTGTTGACCAGTACAATAAGTATGCATGCCCTTATGAAACTGGTGGAATGTGGAAGTAACATTTGGTAGAGGTTTGATGAAGCCATAGTGGCATTCTTATCAACATCGAATACTTACTACAAGGGAGAATATTAAATCCTCCAATCAGTTATATTTTTCATCTAGAAGATTTTTGTTGTTTTTTGTTTGATGTACAGCAAGGAGTCTTTTCTTTTTTTTTTTTTGATTAAAACATCAGGGAGTCTTTTTTTTTTTTTTTTTTTTTTTTTAAAATTCAAGGAGTTTTTTTTTTATTTTTGTTTTTTTTTTTTTATTAAAAATATAATTTTTTTTTTTTTTTTTTTTTTTTTTTATTTTTTTTGTGTTTTTTTTTTTTTTTTTTTTTTTCGATTAAGACATCAAGGAGTCTTGTTATGCACCACAGAATTAGTTCGATGTACAGTTGTGAATGGGATGGGGCATCTGCAGAAACCATTGCAGAGAAGTGCAAATTAGTGACTGTGGCATTGCAAAATGCAAAGTGCAAAATGTTTGCTAGCTTTTGTTTCTCTTTCTTATGGGCACCAACAGAATAAATGATGTGTCTCTTATCAGAAACTGTACGCTGACTTCGTCTAGGTGGGATGAACTGGAAAAAGACATGCCAGGGTCCACTATTGGATTATTTAAAGTGAGATTCTCTAAAGCAAATAAAAAAAAAAAAAACTATGTAATGTTTATGCTATTTGAGTTCTTATGTGGGGACGGTTATATATGGCTATAAAGATCAACAATTATGTGATTCATTTATACCACATAAACTTATATGCAATGCACGCACACTAAATAAATTTGTATGTGCAATTAGACTTGGAATTTATGCCTTATTTTCAAAACTGAAAATTAGGCCAGTTTGTATCAGACAAAATATATATAGATGAGAAATAATGTGTGATTACTTGTTAGAGATTTTAATTACTTTAAACTCTATTTAATGTCTGGTCATTACAAAAAAATTGAAATTAAAACACAACTTTAAAAAAATAATTATTTCTTTGAAGTAATTAAAAAAAAAATCTTACCATAATAGTTCTCTTCTCATAATTGATCATCATGATTGCATGATTGTTTTAGTGTCTCATCTTTTCATCTTTTGGATTTATGATGATATTTATTGCTTCTGAATTATTCATCTTATTTCCCAATCTCACTGGACCTATTCTGTGAATAGAATAGAGCAAGGTGCTTTACATCCTTTGGGAGAAAGTAACTGTTATTTGGATTGGGGTCGTCTCCAGAGTTTAGATAGACAATGCTTCTCAGAAAATGACAACTCATGATTGTTCCCGTTCTTTAAAAAAAAAAAAAATGCAAATATATGTTTCTCAAAAGCAACAATACTTGAATAACTAACAAAAAGAAGTGATTTTGATTACTTTTGAAAAAAAAAAACTTTTTAAATATCATAGAAGTTATATGTTCCATTTGGACAAGTCATTGATATTTTACGCAAAAGAATATTTTTGGTCCTATATGAGTTTTGTCATTCTTAATTTTTTTCCCAATAAAAAAAACCTGTGAACTATATAACTATCTCATGTAGATAGTTTTTTCCCCGTTGAAAGGAGGATTTTATATGACTGATTATTTGAAAAGAAAAAGTAAATTCATAAATTAATAAGATTGTTTAGCATTATTTGCATTTAGAATTGAACTTTAAATAAAAAGTCATCCTCATCAAATAATTTAGTTTAACTCATTTAATACTTTAATTTTATACTAAAAATTAACTGAAACAAAACCTATTTTTAGCATTTATTTTGATTTGACTTAACTCTACTGAAAACAAATATAAGATTAACTTTGAATTTTAAATTTTTTAAACTAATTTTATATTTGTTAAGAGTGAACTATATTCCCCCTTTTAGAAAAAAAATCACAATATCCTCCATTTCTTTGTTATAGTAATATATCATTTGATTTATTTTTAACTGTTTTAAAACAAATCACAACTCCTCTCTCATGAAATATATGAATACTACATTATTTTTCCTACTTATCTTAAAGTATATACGATGTTTTTATCCTCTAAATATTTAAAATTATTTTTTGGTATTTTTATTTATTTATTTTGATTTTTATTCTTCTAAATCTAAAATGTACAACTTTTGGTTATCTAAGCAGTTTAAATAGCTATTTATATATAAAAAATGGTTTAAATAAAGTTTCAAGAACCAAAAGTGTTTATTTGAAAATACCATTTAACTTAATATCATTAAAAGAATTTTTTAAATATATAATTTTAATTTTCCAAATTATCTTCAGTCATCATGTCTACTCTTTGCCTATACATTAAAATTATTTCTATTTCTCTTCGTAAGGAGTTGCAAGCAAATTACATGCTCTAGTAATGAAAAAAAAAAATGTTTGAAAAGTTTTTGTCAGTATATTTAGAAAAGTTAGACACGATGTTCAATGGAGAAAGAAAATTGTTTGACAGTATTATAAAAATAAAGAATTTAGTAATATATTTTGGTGAAAAAAAATCACAAATATATTAACAATTGTTTTCTGGTAAAAGTATATTTTTTATCTACAAAAACGTATTTGTGAAAATTTATATTTTTGTCGTAATAAGAATACTTTTAACACAAAATTAAAAATAAAATTGAAATAATATATTTATATATGTTAAGGGATATAAAAATATTTCAATTGAAAAAAGTAAAAATATATGAAAAATTAGATGATTTTTTTATTAATAATAATAATTTATTGTTTTCAATATTATTTTTAAGTTATTATTATAATAGAATAAAAAAAAAATATCCGTAATCAAATATGTAGTTCTCATAGCTGATTATGTAATCCCACAATTAATTATAAAATTAATTTGCACTTCCGTCATAGTAAAAAAAATATAACATAATTGATTAAATATACAACACAATAGATCATGTTGTGTCTGTATATAATTTCCTTTCCACACATTTCTTAGGAAAAAAAAAAGTCATGAAATTCATGTTTCCTTACATTTTTGCTTATGCAAATAGCTCATCAACCTATAAACTAAAATTGATAACAAAATTTAAAAGTTGGTTATTAAGAATATTAGTTCAGTTCTTAACAACTACACTTAATGAAATAAGAGTGGATATCTTATTAAGGATTTCCATATTTTAAAAGCTTAAAAATTTTAGGACAACCAGCTGCATTAACTTTTATTAATAGAGAAGTACATACATTAACATGAGAGAAACAAATAATACTTATATCTTTAATAGTTTGACAATGTAAATCATATTTTGATTATATTTTATTTTCAATGAAACTAATGGGATTTAATGAAGATTAGAAGATAATATTTTGATTACATTATTTACTTGAATTTGTTGAAGAGAAGAGAATACGTACTTTAATATAAGATAGGATGATAATGTAATATTTACATATTTCAAAGAACAAAAGAGTCATTTAAATCCTACGAAATTGTTTGAAGATGAAAATGCTATGGTAGGGTTTGATATTTGAGATAACCAAGAAAAAAAGTGTGGTTGTCATTTAGCTATACATTTTAAGAGACAGATAAAGTATAGGGGACCTTCTTCATCCTCTCTTTTATATATTCTTTCTTTACTCTTATTTTTTTTTTATCAATAACCAAAATATCTCATTTTACATCTATAATAAGATTCCCCATTTCTTGCTCTTATTTCACTCTCATATTGTTTTATACTTTACTGATTTTTAATTACAATCATATAAGACTCTTTTATAGCTTTATTTTCATGCTATAACATGCCATTTAAGAGAGGTAATCCGTTTACTATATTATATTACCTATACAATGACCCATTGATAAGAAACATTTTGCCTAACAATAAAAAAAGTAATTTATACGAGATTTGAAATTTAAATTTTATGCTACAATATTTTTTGTTTGACTAAAGATTATAATAATGAAAATTGACCCAATAAAAAAATGATAGTATTTTTGGAGGAAAAATAAATAAAGAAGTTTTACACTCACATCCCATAAAATATCCAATTAATTTTGGCAGTTACTTAAGACTTTAATGACATGAATATAGTATATTTAAATTATAGGCTTTATTTTAGGAGGGGAGTGGAAATCTATGTAAAGTTTGGACAAAGGATGATATGTTTGATTGAGTAATATTCCCTTTACAAGAGCAAACAAATGAATGTGTAGTTGCTTTCAAGAGAGGAATGATAATTAGTGAGTAATATTCTCTGATTTTTTCTCTCCCAATCATCACATTAGATATATTCCAATGCTATAAATATTAGTTGCCACATTGTTGTAGTTAGCCATTGGAACAAGTAAAACCCAAGAAGTTATTTTTCTTGGTTTGATTTGATTTTTGTGTTGAAAACTTTGATCGGTCTCAAGAAAAGGAGACATGGACAAGACCAAGTTGAGACAACAAGCACTCTTCATACGAACTTCACTCTTTCATGAGGTCTTTTCTTTAACTTCCCACTTAATTTTCTTCTCTATATTCATTATTCTTTCTTTCATCTTTACCCTTCCTTTTTTAAGCTTATGTACTACATTTTTTGAAAGTTATCGACAGCACTTTTTTATATCACTTTTTGTTGTTAACTAAAAGTGCTTAGAGATTATAAAATGGAATGAGTTTCACACCTTAGTTAATGAACTTTATTAATAACTTTATAGTATATTAAATAAATTTTAACCAATAATAATGTGTTACAATTTTGTTAAAAGATTATATCTAACACACTTTTTTATGAATTGGCAAAGATCGAGGAAAAGTTCGTTTTAATTTTTAAATTAATTTTTCAAATGCTGAATTTAATTAGAATTAACTAATAATGCATTTTTTACATTATTATTCAAACATAATTTCACATATATGATAAGATGATTGTTTTTTAGTAAGTCTTTAAAATCATATTTAAATTTCTCTTCCTAATTAAATTATTAAGTAATTCAGTTTTGTGTCCCTTAGCAATTCAAATTACTTTTTAAATGAAAAAAAACGTAAACATAGATTATACCTTTAGATTTTTCACCTGTCATTTAAATTCTCAGAGAACTGAGTCAATAAAAATATAAACTACGTAAATAGTATATATATTCATAATATAAAGATTTATTTAAAATTTTATTAAATCATATATTATTACAACAGACAATTTGAATACATTTTGTAAAAAGAATCGAGATATAAATTAGGTTAACTTTAAAAAGGTTCTTATAAAAAGACTAGAAGAAATATTTAATAATATACATATAATAATATAATGGTATAAATTGTGTTAACTATATTACACTAAGATTATTAATTACTGTTACAAAATACATACGGTAAAATGTGTCACAAAATTGGTACTGAAAATGGACATGAAAAAGATTAAATAAAACATTACCTGTGTATTCTTTTTATGTTCTTAAGGTTGAGTCCATCAGTTAAAATTTTCTGAGCACTATGTAAAATTTTGCTTTTATTAATTGATGTTGTTGCAGGGGTTCCTTGACGAGCAATTCATTCAGTTAGAAGATTTGCAAGACGATGTTAATCCCAATTTTGTTGAAGAAATTGTGACCCTTTTCTACAGTGACTCTGTAAGACTGATCTACAACATAGAAAGAGGACTGTGAGTGGAAATCACTCCAATTATTATATTAATTACTTTTCTCTTCTCTCTTAGCTACCTAATGAATCATAGTGTGCTTCTATACACAGGATGAGTAACCCTCCAAATTTCACCAAGCTAGATGATTACATGCATCAATTCAAGGGTAGTTGCTCAAGGTGAAGTTAATGCTTCTCATTATTATAATTTAAGAACATAATTTCTGTTTTTCCTTAATTAATGTTGTTTTCTTATTTAAGTGTGATATGTGTTTGAGTTTGGAGACTTTTCTTAATTCATGTCTTGGATTGGGACAAAAGAAAAACCTTAAAGTTCTCAATTTATTGACAGCATCGGAGCAAAAAAGGTGAAGGCTGAATGTAGCAGATTCAGTGAATACTGTGCAGCAGAAAACTTTGAGGGGTAACTCATATTTTTACCTCCTTGCTTCGGCTACGATTATTTGCGATGACTTTTCACAATATTATGATTTTTATACAGCAATAAAATATTTTAATACATTGATCTATTTATTTAATTTTGTAATAAAAAGGTTAAGGTGCATGTAACTAACAAATCACTCTAACCTCTCATATTTTTGGATTTAACTGATTATTGCTACTGTTATGAATGATGAGAATACCCTTTTCAGATGCTTCAGGACTTTCCAACAGATCAATGTAGAGTATACGACTTTGAAGAAGAAGCTCGAAACTTACTTTCAGGTATCAATCACTTTTAGTGTCATTTTCTAGTGATGCTATTTCCTTTTATAACACACACACATATATATATATATATATATATAAAACTCTATTTTCATGAATCTAGAGCCATTAATTATTATTAGTGTTATTCGTCTATTTTTACTATGAATTATTTGATGAACAAAGCAATTACTTAGCCAATAATTATGTTTCTTTCATTATCTGCATACTGGTCTTTAATTATTTGACTTGTCTCTTTTATGTTATTATTCAGTTAATGAAGGAAAGCTGCTCCGACTAAAAGATATTCAGTATATAGTTGGTGCTCATATCCTATGCAGAAGAGTTGAGTATTATGTACAGTAACAAAACAGTAATGATTTTAGGCATCGTTTTACCCCCCTAAAAGTTTTTTATCTGACAAGTTTTTTTATTATCAGTATTATAAATTTATATAGTAATATTATAATGCATTGACAAGTAAATCATTTAATAATAAGCATATCTTTATCGATTGATATAAAAGTAATATATCATTATAGTTATATCATCATTTAACACAATGTTTATAGTAACATGATTTTTGTATGACGAAAATTATATTACCGGAACAAGTTCTGACTACTATCATATTTTGTCAGTGAAGACATGAAACATTTTTGTTATGGTGTTCTAATCAAACTTTTACTTTTTACAACCAAAACAAATAATATGGTGTGATTTATTTTGATGTTCAGTGTCATTTCCCATAGAAATTCCATAATGTAAGAGTTTATAATCTGTCGTTATTGTGGGTTAAGCTTTTATGTTTTTTCTGTAGTTTTATCAGTGTACTACTAATCTGTATAAGTTAGCCTCAACTACTGGTACAATGAGCAAATTAATGTTATTCTGTTAGCCTGCTAGTGTTAGTTAAAATAATTACATGTATTCTTAGGCTTTTTTATTGTAACAATGTGGTGATGGCCACTCATATTCTCTTCGTTTATAAACATCTTTGTATTGTTGGCTTATCAATCTATCAAAATAAACATTTTCAGCCTTGAAATCTATTTATCAGAAATTCTCTTGACTACATATAGTTTCCAATGTTACATGGTAATATATACTATATAGAGATGGATTGAAAGGATATCAGATGATATTCTTAATCACTTAATGATATATGATAATAAAGATGCACTAATTTCTCCTAATAATCTCTTTGTTGAAACCAAGCAAGACCAGTTAATAGTTCATGATTCTGTCTTACTCATCCTTACTTTGATCTTGGCTCTCGTATAGTGCACATCATAATTGGTATGGTGCAGGTAGCATGGGCCTTAAAACAGACCATAAAACTTTGGCCCACCCAATGTAGAACGAGTTGATAGGGTATTTATTTCATAAAATTAATTTAAACATCTTAATAATGTAGTTTAAATTTTATTATAATATTATTTTTTATTAGTATTAGAGAAATTAAATTTATAAAATAGACTAACATAGTCATAACATATTTTACTTTTTAAGAAAAATAAAACTTAAAAAATACATAACTAAATCTTTATATTTGATTTTTTTATATTATTTTTATTTTTAAAAGACTAGACAGAATGAGTAGAACTACCTGACCTATTACTTTTTGGTAAGCTGGGGACCTAGTACTAAGCTTCACCCATTTTTGACATCCATACGTGAAATTGATAGTCAAATTTAATAAAATGTGATTACATATTTGTAAATAAAATATTACGACAAATATTTTCTTCATAAATAAAAAAAGAATAGCATAACAACTGAGAAATTATGCTCAAGGGGAAGAAGGAGAAGACTTCTGGATTCCAACTTTTTGCCAAATCTTAGAATACGAGCCTGTGTAATTTTGGACCTTAGTTAGATTTAGGCTTTTGCTAACTGCATCTTCATAACTACTACCTGCACCCTCATAATTTTTAATGGTGACTTCTGGTTCATCTATTCTGAAATCTTCTAGAACAAGTTTTTTACAAGAAAATTTCTACAAGAAGTTTTCCTTAATAAGTCTTTCAAAATAATTTTTCTTGAATATATGAAATATTTTTTGTAACAAACTTTTCATAACATATGAGATGGTCTCCATAACATTACATAAACAGTCATCTTCCTTTTTTAGATTGATCAATTCAGAAACATTACTGATTGCGTAATCTAGGAGTATTTTGGATTAAGATTTCCAAAATGAAAAAAAAAAAAAACTATAAAACTATATAATATATACCAAATACAACGTTTTACTATTTTTTTCTCTCTTCGTTCTCATTATCTCCAGCGTCCTTGTGGCAAAGGCTTTAGGCTTCTTAAAAGATCCCTAATGAGGTGTAGTGATAACGTGGATACAACGACGACGTCGTTTGCACCGAAGGTGTGACATAGAAGAGGAAGACACATTGGCGGTAATGGTTGTAGCCCCCCGACGGCGGCGTGGTGCAGCGAGAAAAGGAAAGTTTAGTCCTTTTGTTGTCAACATGAAGGTGTAGGTGGTAATCATCGGGTGCAGGAAGCAAAAGCCTGGAGTTTTCATATTGTATCAGTTGGGCCTTTGTTGAGTTTAGCTAGACTTAGTTGGGCCTTCTTTGATCTAATAATGTAGGACGCATTCTTCCTTCACCTCCATATTTGTTTTCAACACCTCTATAAACACAGTAAATTGACTATTATATCTTTAATAAGAAAAATAATTATTTTTTATTTCAGATTTTACAATCTATAATATAAAAAATATACTTTAGATTGTATAATGTAGAATAAAAAAATATATTTATATTATACAATATAGAATAAAAGAATTATATTCTGAATTATATAATCTAAAATGAAAAAAAAGTTATATTTTAAATTATATAATTCAAAAATATAATTTTATCCTAAATTATATAGTTAAAAAAATTCAATATTTAAAAAAAATGGGATTCAGAACGAAGATATTGAGGTGCAGGAAGAACGCATCTAACTATAGGTTTAGAAGTTAGTGCAATAGTTAACTTGCGAGGCCTGTGTCTAAGTTGTTAGAAATAGTAAAGTATACAAATGAACTTTAACCTTACCGTGAAAAAACTTTTAATAAACCTAATTATTGTTCCTCTGACTTATTGTCTGGAATCCAATGTTTTTATTAAAGAATGCTATTCTTTGTGAAAAATTCCATTCAATTCACAAATGTTGATCATGGTGTTATTTTATCATCTTTTTAGATTCCTATTTTCCTTTTCTTGTTCATCAATCTTTTAGTAAAAATCTTTTAGGTACACCATGTTAATCACTAGTTGGAAACACAGTTTAGAGGTTGGTTCATTCTCAAAACTCGGCAAACCAAACAAAACTCAGCAAATAGTGTTTTTATTTTTTTTATTTTTTTATAATGTGTACCTACATGTGCTATAACATAAAAAAGTAAAAAAAAAAAAAAATAATAGAAAAAAAGTTTAAAACGAAAATTTCACATGATCCACAGGAGCTGGAGGGTGAATTATTGGACTTCTTCTTACCATCATGTGGTAGGACAATTGGCAAACAAAGATGGTGGTTTAGTTCCTGAAGAGTCATTGTTATCATTGGACTTTTCTTTCTCAACCTTACTGTGTTTTGTCTCTCATTTGTGTTGTCATATTCATTGTTATAATCACGACAGAAACATTCCCACCTCCACTACTGCAGTGCAGTTCACAAATTCATATTCAATCACAAATATTTCATAGTGACCACAGAAATTGCTCCACCAACATCCTTAGCTTCTCCTCCTAATAATAATGTTCTCACTTTTACTATATATGTAACTATTGTTCATGGTTTCTAATTATGTCTCCGACTTCGACACATGGGAATGAAGAGATTTGAAAGTATTTTATCTTATGTTGTTATTGTGATTTAAAATGTGTTAATCACACATTATTTTAATTATGTATAATAATAAGCGAAGTACAATTGTTTAGTTCAATAAATATTAATAGATTATTTTTTTTAAAACATTTTAAATTTTTAAAAAATCTCTTAAAGATCAAAAGGAAATTCGTTATCACCTATAACACAAAAATCTACGCTAAATAAACATTAACATCAACTTTTGAATCTTCTTGTCTTCCTAAGCTCCAAAGCCAGAAGCTACACATATTTTGGTTGATTAGGTAACAATAACTAAGGTTGGCCGAAAGATAGACACTAATTTGGATCCCCGCAAGAGAAAAAAAGACACATGTTGGTGTCTATCTATGCATATGCAAAATCAATTATGTTAGGGTAGACTACAAGGCCAACACTAATGATAGTATTGCCTACGAAAATGACACATGGCTAACATTACATGTGTCATCACTCAAAACAACACACGCACCCAAATCTTCCCCCATTACTTCAATCTCCTCATACGTTTCATATTCCGAAAATGTTGTTTTTAGAAAGCAAGCAACATTTATAAAAGTTATGATTTTTTTTTTATGTTCAATAAATTCATATTCCTGAAATGATACTTAAAACATGTGAAGAGTTATCCATGACAATTAAAAAATAAGTTTTATTCTTAATTGTTTCTATTTTACATGTGTCTAGTCATTATTGATTCTTTGTTTTGTTTTATTCATTTAACTAGATTCAGAATAAATACTGTTATTATATATTTAGTCATTTGTTTTATTATCGGTAAACAAAGATAATCTTTTCATTTTTATATATGTTGCCTTCTCTTTTTATCTTTTTATTTTTATTCATTTTTGTTCATCTTTCTATTTTATAATATGGTATCTGAATACTGATTTCAGAGCTCTGACTGCTAACTGCTATATTTATTCATGACTGAACTTATTCATCCCTTACAAGACCCCTTGTTGTCTTTGAATAGGGTTTGTTTTCTCCTTACACAACAAGAGAGACAATTTTTTTTTGTGATTTGTCCAAGGCAATGATTATTACTAGCAAAGGAATCTATGAAAGAGGAAATACTTCTAAAGTCTGCAATCATTGTGAAAAGACAGACATATCATTGATACATGTTATAAAAAGCATAACTTTTCACCTCATTTCAAGTTTAAAAATTAGAATACAAATTCTAATAATGATGAACAAAATCATAAAAGTTCAAATTCAGAAATATAGTCTCAACTTAGTTTTATTCCTGTGCAATATCAAGCATTGTTATCATTTTTACAATAATCCATATCTAGTGGCAATGCTTCTAATCAAGTCTTTGTTATTCCTTCCCACATGATAACGCACATCTTGCCAAAGGTCCTACCTATGTTGCTTGGATTCACGCTAATAGTGTTGTTATTTCTTGGCTGTATAACGTTGTTTCCCAAGAAATCATCACCAATATTCTTTTTTCTAACACGACGACATAGATTTGGGAAGATCTGAAAACTAGGTTTCCAGAAAGAATTGTCCAAGGGTTTTCCACATTCGAAGAATACTCACGTCGCTGCAACAAGGTACCAATTTTGTTAATACATATTACACCTAACTAAAGTCTATTTGGGAGGAGTTATCGGGTTGCAAACCTTTCTTCTCTTGCACGTGTGGTAGATTACAACGACTTCAAGATTACAATGATTCTAAGTACATGATGTCCTTCTTGTTGAGGTTGAATGCTCTTGTCCCATATTCAAGGTCAAATTCTTTTATCAGATCCTTCGCCTCTAACTAATAATAATGTATTCTCTTTGATTTTTCAAGAAAAAGCACAAAGTGAGGTTGTGTCAGCCCCTTTCTCTCTTAACTTTAATAATATGACATTTTTAGTCAATTCCCCAAACAAATTTTTGGCTAGTAATTCTAATCAACATAGTAAAAAAGAAAGATCAAAGTATGTGCATTGTGGTATCTTAGGACAGACAACGGGTAAATGCTATAAACTTGTAGGATATCCTCCTAATTATAGTTTTAAGAAAAAGCGTCTTGTCAGCTGTTTCTAGTGAAATAACCTGGGCTCATAAATCTCTTGAATGATTTCTATATTAACACTTCTTTTACATCTGTATATTATGATAGTAAGATTGTTATTCAGATTACCTCAAATCCTATTTATATGTGTGACGCTCCTTTTCTAGTTAGCAAAGAGAATACATTATTATTAGTTGGCAAAGAGAATATATATATATATATATATATATATATATATATATATATATATATATATATATATATATTTATTTTTTATATAAATTTAAAATATATATTAAAAAAAACATATATCAAATATAATATATTTTTTTCATA
>Ga0099825_1002320_pt1 | contig 25245 bp, 7 predicted proteins | sample SiratroredBW_FD_76838 | JGI IMG/M metagenome (GOLD analysis project Ga0099825, IMG submission 76838) | Root nodule microbial communities of legume samples collected from California, USA - Siratro red BW | ecosystem: Host-associated > Plants > Roots > Nodule | place: USA: California | collected... | reverse complement strand
TATATATATAAAGTTTAGGTGAATTAAGTTTTAAGTCTAATTAAGAATTTTCAAAATATTAATTGAAGAGGTTAAAATGAAGTCAACTATAGTCTATTATAAACTATATAAACTATATGACTATGCATATATCAAGAATTATAATATTACAAGTCTGTCTACATTTTAAATATTTTAATCTTATATCTCTTAAACTGATAAATGTTAATAAATCCTCAATCTATAAATAAAAGTCAATCTTTATACTATTATACTTACTTTGAAATTAAATTTTAATTTCACTACAAGCGGAAATTCAGAAAAAAAATTAGTTTAAAGTATGTTTGAAAGTGAAAATTCAGAAGAAAAAAAATGTTTGATTAAAGTTTAATAATTTAAAGTTTAATTGAAATCTTTTCTACCTCCAAAAGGATTACCATCATCAAAAGTTATTTTCTAAAATAATCTCAATTTCCAATGTTGCAGATCAGTCAATTTATCATTCAAAATATACTAAGTTTGGAAAATTAATTTCAAAACAAGTACTTTAAAATTAAAATAAAAGCAGAAAAGGAATACAAAATATCTTCTCATCTTTATTTAACATCACTTTCAATTTACTCTCTGCTATATATATTTGGTACAATCCTTCATCACCAACTATATATATGAACAGCTTTCCTTATTTTATTTTGGAATCTAAAAGCAATTTTTCACTTTTTTTTTTTTTCAAAAATTACACAACATCATCTTTGAGAGTAGATTCAATAAATAGACCATATATAAATATTCTAATAGAATATTTTGAATTTAAAGTTAGCTGAAAAAGAGAAACAAGAACTGTTCAATGGGACGTATAATTAAGTTTTATTTTACATTAAAAGTTAAAAACAATAATACATAGTTGCTTTTATTTTACAATTCCTAGTGTAATTGTAGGAGTTTGAATTAATTCTGGTAGTTATCCACTCAGGTGGACACTTTCTTTTTTTCCCTATATTTCCAACAATAACTTCTTGGATTTTAGGACCTCACAACTTTACACATTCTTTACTCAATTTATAACATGCTTTAACATCCTTTTCTTTTTAATTCATAAACACTCCATCTCAATAAATCAACCGTAAGTGTCAGTGGGGTTTTTTATAGTACTTTTTCCTTACTTCATTTTACTTTACTTCTACTCACAACCGAAAAAATTGAGTGAAAACAGAACGAAATATATATATATATATATATATATATATATATATATATATATATATATATATATATATATATATATATATATATATATATATATATATATATATAGAGAGAGAGAGAGAGAAATAAAAAATAAAATTAAGTTTTGAGTTGTTAATTGAAAATTAATTGAGTAAAATATTTTTTAAAAGTCATGAGTTGAAAGAAGATAAAATAGTAAAAAAAATAAAAAACAAAAATAGCAATTTTCTTAAATGAATGAGTAATATCTAACCAACAAATATAACCATGTTTAAGAAGTAAAATTAAAATGTTATTCTCTAATTAGATATAATATTAGAGAGCATATATTGAACCATACAAAAATCATAAATTTTTAGATTTTATTTTTTATATTGCTCAACTTACTCATTTTTATTAGATAAGATTGAAAAAATTGCAGGACTTATACTGATTTGTCAAGATTTTTTTTTTATCTTATCTTTATTTGTTAGACATGGAACACCTTTAACTTAATTTCATACTATGATGATTCATATCTAGAATATCTATAATTTAATTGTACAAGTTGAAGATCGTTATTTGTTTTTCGAACCTTAAAGGATTAAGTATCTTTAGAATAGCTTTGAGAAAATATCTATAAATTTTTGTAGAATTTATACAAAAACTTACTCACCCATCCATTTTGAGAAACTTAATCACTCTAAATTATATTGAAAGTTGTAAGATAATCTACATAAAGAGTTTAAAGATCTGTATTAAAAGTTTAATCACTCTAAACGATAGTCAAAGTTGTATTACAATTTATATTAAGAGTTTAATTATTCTAATTACTTTTATAAAATTTTAAAATTTCAATTTCTTTTGAAATTCTTAACTCAAACAACAAATTTTTCACAAAACATTTTAAATTCTATATAAAATAAATTATCTGGAAATTTTCTATTCAAATACTTTACTAATGTTTATGGATTGAAGAACATACATAACTATACTAATTGAAACAATGTGTAAAAAAATGGAAGAATTTATAAGAAAATTAGTATTCATTGATTTGATAATTGAGTGGGTTTTGGTGAAGCAGCATCAATTACATTAAAATATTATATAAGAGTTTATCTGTTTTTTGACTATTCATTTTTAGATCAGAAATTTGTATGTTTATATATTGACGTGTATATGAGTTGGAATACTCTATATCTTCCATTATTCAATTCATTCATGATGGATACTAAAAAAACATTAACGTGATTTTAGAATAATAAACACAAAATATCTATAAGAATATATTTCAATACTAATTAAGCCGTCATGCTTCTTAAAAAAACAATTAAAATTAGTGTCTATGGATTAATTTAAGCATAAATTAAAAATAAAAACTTATCAAAAATAAACAACAGCTGCTATAAATTAATTTCATTAACTAATTTTAGTATTTTTTTCCTCCTAAAAAAGTTATGAAGAGATTCATCCAAGTATATCCTAAAACTTATTTTCTTGTTCTCATAAGTTACATTCCTCAATTCATCTATCCTTATTTTCATTTTACAAGAGATAAAAGGTAAAATTATCATTTTATAACAAAATTACTTTTTTAGCGAAATTATTGTTTTTTTAAACAACATTATTTTTACTGTTTGAGTCTTAAGAGTGCAAACCATACTCAAGACTCTGGTGATTATACATCTTAAAAGAAATTCGCCACCAACCTAAATTGTACCAAGTTGTGATATTGGTAGGGACAAATTAAGTTTCAGAGAATCTTATTACTTTTAAAAAAAATGTGTGTATTCTTCATCTCATACCTTTCAGAATCCATCGTCACCGACAAATAATGAAACACGGTTACATCATTTTTAATGAATGGACAAATCAACTGATAAATAATTATATAAATAAATGATTAAGTAAATAGTTAATTAATCTAATTTCATGCCCTGCAGAACTGATAATTTGTTATTATTTTTCTTCCTAATAACACAGTTGAGATAGTGTTGGCAGTTCTATAACCTTGGTCTCTACCCTCACCACACATTTCAAAGTTTCAGGTAAATGCATATTTGCCTGAAATTACGAAACCAAAAACCATGATTTTGGCATTTGACCCTTGCTAATCAATCATTTAACCAAAAGCCATGAATAGTGAGATTGTTTTGGCTTTAGTGAGACTATTGGAGGCAAAAGAAATTCAGTGAACATAAATAGATTTCCAAAGAATCCAAAATAATCACATTGATTTGAGAGGGTGTAAGTGGAGTAGAAAACAAACTAACATGGAAATCATTGAATTGTAATTGGATATTGAACTCAGGCCTGCCGGCCTTCTTCTCTGTGATTGGAAATGTGCTAGAGATTGAGATGAAGGAAAATATAATATTGGTGAACCACAATTCACAAAACCTGATGATAAGTAGATATGCAGAGTGGAATATTGCATCATTTGTCTGCATTTATACTAACACCACTCACTATATTTGTGGTGTTGAATGTTGTGGGCATCGTTTTTTTAAGATAAAGATAAGATTATATCATAAAAAACTAACCATACTTGCGACGTCATTGACGAGAATAAATAAACATTCCATCGATTAAATTCAAACCTGTGACTTTTATTCATTGGAACAAGTAGACAATTTGGAGCATGGGATTGGAATAATAAACTAGTGTGGTTGGCTTTGTTTAAATTGAACGTTCAGAGTAGCCAAAAAGATCTGTTAGTGACGTGGATGCCACCATTTTGTGGGCTGAGCACTTAATATTATCTTGAACATTCTCTGTCTTAGGGTTTATTACAAGATAATGGAAATGGTCCCCTACGTGTGTTCTTGTAAATAAATAAACTAAAGCACAGAGTAACCACAAGCAAAGTAAATTCAGCAGAATATTGCTAGTGTCATTGTTGCATTCTAGATGATGAGTCTTTCTTATATCACGAACTGTTTACTTAGTGAACAATGGTCCCCGATTATGACCCTCTTTCTTTATTTTATTTGCATGCGAGATATTCTGACGTTATACCAATACCAAAAATGCCATGTACATTTGATATATATGATTCACATCAACCATCTTCTCAGTACCTTGATTTAATGGCATCATGTGTATAAAATATAACATGATAATGTTTTAGTTTTTGACTTTCTCTAATATCGATGCAGATAAGGACTCAATTTTGGTCTTTTGAGGTTTGATGCAGAAAATTAAGGAAGTAATTCCTTCACATCTGGATGTGCTTTTCTTTCATGATTTGATTAGTTTACCCTAATTAATTAGGCTGGTCATGGAAATCTCTTTGTGTATTATTTATTTTAATTATTTCATAACTTTTATCAAGTAAAACACATTCTATACACAGTATTATTATATAAATAGTACCTGATAATATATATACATATATATATATAGTGAATATATATATATATATATATATATATATATATATATATATATATATATATATATATATATATGTGGTGAGTGATACTGATGAATAAAAGATAATATAATAATAATTAACCATTTGAGGTTCTAGGGATGGCATGCACTTGTACACATGACACATGCATGCATCTTTCTACTGCTTTTTTTTTCAATTCAATGCTTCACTGTCCATTAAGTAATTAAAATTCCTTACAGCTAGGTGTCTTATAATTTAATTTTATTGGATTGCAAAACAAGTACACAACCTACAAAATCTTTTGCACAAGGGATTTAAATATGATGTTATTTTTTCTTTGCCCTCACTGATTCAGTCTCACCTTTTATTTGAGGAGGCAAGCCACTCATTACTGATATGTGAGAGGGCATATCAGCTTTTGATGGATGATTATTATAAAAGTGTTTCTAAAACCAACTTTTGATTTCCCATTTCTGCTGTCTCTCCTTTTCTAGTATGTATTGAGTATGCTATTTCTACTTGAGGAAGCCAAAAAAAAAAAAATCAAAATGAATAAATTTAAGAAAAAAATCATAAATGAGTAATTAGAAAAATAAAAGGAAGGCACAAAAGAAACTGATTCCAATCTCTTAATAACTTACTCGAGCTAAAAAAATTAAAATAAATTGTTAGACGTAATTTTATAAAACTTAAAAAAATACTGGTGTAAAGTCGTTTTCACTGGAATATATTTCATCAAATAATATTTTAAAATTTTCAATTCTTAAAATTATTGGAAAATCTGCATAGAATTATTCTCTTCTGTATATTTCTTTTCAATTCATAATTTTTATTCACTTTATTTTCCTTCTTATCCACTCTTCAACCTTTCTGTTCACACTACACCAGAATGGAATGAACATTAGTGTTTTTCCATCTGAACACTATCACATAAGAAAAAGTTAAGATTCAGGTTGTTCATTATTTTAATTTCAAATACTATATTTATCTCTAATGTATATGTCATGTCTTTCTTTTGTAAATTTATGATTTCTATTCTCTATTTTCATCTTCTAGTGACAGATTGACGGTAAAAAAATTTACTCTACCAACAAAGTTTAAATTGGAACTGATTGAAGTTTCAGATATGCATCTGTTCTTATATATAGTTGTGTTTGCACTCCATTAATTCTTGGAGTTGATGGCTTGTGGGCCACCATAACAACATCTAGAACTTGAAAAGAAGCATCTGGTTCTATAATAATGCCAATTTCAAACGTTTTGATGATCAACTAATGTGATATACACAGTATGATATATAAAGTATTACTGTGGAATTGTTTTGGTTTGCACTTGCAGTAGCTTAGAAAAAGTGAAGAAGAACTGAGATGGCGCGTCCACCGTTCATTTGATGAAAAAGGGAACACTACACATAACATAACTGTGATGTCATCTTCCTCCTTCACCTTCGATGTGACTGCTGAATATGGTATATCATACAATAATTATTAATCAATGGATATACCATGACCACATAACCATATTCTCTATTGCTCTTCGTTCGTGGATACCACGTATTATTAAACATTAAAAACAAATCTAATTCCAAATTTGGACTTCAACAGTGGTGATTGATATCTATGATGCTCTCAATCTATGCTTCAAATTCTGGGCTGATTCGACCCTAGACGAATATGTGCTTCTGGGGTTGTACTTGAAGAAAGAAAGATTTGTATTAATAAAAAAACAAAAAAAAAACTGGTAGTGTGAAGAAAATGTTTATGAAGTTTTTGAAGGGCTTCCACCATGATGAGGAATATTTTGGTGAGTCTGAAAGATAAAGTAGGAAAAGTTTCCATGACCACAAAACATAATTCATAAGCTTCTCTGCTTTTGGCCACACTTCTGAAGTGACTATATAACTTAATTAGCTAATTAGGGTTGTTAGAGATGTTCGTCTGTGATTCTGAACAAAGATTCCTATTGGGCTTACAGAGGAAGTGATTTGTGATTACCCACCGTTTTGCTGATTAAAAGTCATATCCTCAGATTTTTTGTTTTAATTATGTCAAGGTTTTTTACTGACATCTTCTTATACATTCTTTATAACATTCACATTTTTGTATTTTTTTCATTTCCAGCTAATTTAATGTAACCTGTTGCAAAAATAATTTTGTATTTTTATAACTTAAGATCTTAAATTTGAAATATTTTTTCATATTACGTTAGCATCATTCAATAAGAGTTTCATATAAAATTTAAGGCCTGGTTATAACTCTAAGTTAAAAACGTTCTAACAATTAATAAAGAATTTTTTAACTGTTTTTTTATACAATTTTTTTCTTTTATTATATTTTAAACTCACAACATATTGGTTTTTGGTAACTAATCATATCTTATATATTCCATTATCACGTAGCACTTAAAAAAAAACAAAATATTTTCTCATAACTAATACACTGCTAATGCACGAACTAATTTGAAGAGTAACTACAAACGTAATAAATAGTAAAAAAAATGTTAAGAATTAATTAGTAACAGAAGAGTAGTACAGGTAGTCAGTCACATCCTAATTGAATTTACTACTTTATATTTTATAATAATATTTTATTTTAAAAAAATTTAAAGTAAAAATGAATATAAATATTAAATATTTTAATTCATTAAAATAAGATAACATGTAAAAAAAGGTTTATATACATTCAGGACAATGCGACGTCAATGTCTGTATTTTTGTTCATCATCAATAATATTATTATCTTTTAAAACAAATGCAGAAATCCAATTTTTCTTCAAATGAGTCTACCTTTCTCCAATAGTTTAATTATAATTTCAAAATAACTAATTTTATTAATTTGTTTTTTAAACTGGTTTGGTTTAAGGATCAGCTCAAAAAAAAATTCTAAAAAATTAGATCAAGTAAAGAAGTGTGATATAAATCAAAGTGATCTATTTCTAGTCCAGACTATTTAGCTTCTCATCAAAATGAACTTAAATCCACCCAATTCATAGACTCATAAGTTATATTTTTTTTTATAAACTAATAAATGATATTTTAAAAGATGATAACGTTATTTATAAGAATAGACATATATTATAATTTATATATCAAATTATTTATGTGAAATTAAAATTAATTACATATTTAATTTCTTATTTTTGTAAAACTGATCACAGAAAAACTATTGACTCATGATAAGATTGAGCGAATCTACTCATAATCTAGAAATCAATATGCAACAAAAAATTATTAAATAGTTGAGTCTGGTCCAACAGCTCTAATGTATTTTATGAAATTATTTTTATATTCAAGAATCCCCGCTCATCGAACCTATACCAACCCAATTCTCACTTGTGAAATACACCTCAAGTCCAAGGTCGAGTTATGAGATAAAAGTGAGGATTTATCTTTGTAATTAATTCTTCTTAATTAAGGTAATGAGGATGTGAGTTCGTGTTTAGAACTAAAGATCACAAATGAACTCATTTTTGTGTTTATTGTTTAAATTTATTTTGATTTTGACAAGAATTTTCTAGTATTATATAAATGTGGATAATATTCAATTTTTTTTTATTGAGTACATGGAATATGTATCTATATATCTACTTTACTTTTGTGTAGACACCATATTTACTTTTTTTTTTCCACATATCAGTTATTGTTTTAAATTATTAAAATATTTTTAATTTATTAATTAATCTAAAAATTTACGTTAATTTTTCTTTGGTCATTAATTTAGTAACTTATTTTTTTAAAATATTTGACTAATTTTACTTTTTTATATAATTATTTGATATTTATTTAATTGTTATTTTATATTCTCGTTTGATATTTATATAATTATAATTTTTTATTGATATTTAAGTTTTGAAAAAAAAATTAAGATGCACATTAAATACATATATTATTTTTTTATTTTGATTTTATTTATTTTTTAAATATTTAATTAATATTTGAAGTAATAAGAAAGCGTGCATGATAATATACCTATCTCGACGAAATGCAGATGAGATAAAAAAAATGAGAATAAAATATTCAAATTCACTTATCGCACCTCGTTATCATCCTATTTAGAATGATTTATTCATTGTCTTATACAATACTCATATTATAATCTCAAAAATCTTGAGATAATATTATTAAGATTAATTACTACATTTAAAATATTATTCACTTTACAATTTGAAACTTTATCATGATTTTACCATTAAAAAGATATCTAAAAAATGTTAAAAAATAAATATATATATTTAAAATTTTTTTTTACTTCGATTCCTGGATGATCTTCACGTCAGACTAGAACAAAAAGGAGAATAACAATTTTGTTAACATTCAATATGTTCAGTTTCTAAAATAAGAAAGACTAGTTTGCTGGAATTTTTTGAATCATACACTTCTGAAGTGTGATGCTTTACAAAGTTTTTTTATTTGATTGTGGTTTGACATAAATACTGAATATGAATATCTCTTTTTATTAGTTGCAAGTGTTAATGATGGGACATTGATTGGTTGTGACTATTCCAGCAATGGTCACATAGGAAGGCTTTGGTTGGAGAGCTAAACGATGTGGGACACTTGTTGTCACGAGGGAACTCTTTACTCTGCACTTTGCACAACAAAATTACAACCGCTTATATCATTTATAAAGTCATGCATGTCATTATTCTTTTCTAAACTCCATCTTGTGGCTTGCATTTATACACCAACATGTAGATTCACCATTTTCGAGATTCAATATATGCACCAATTAACAAATAAATAATTTTCACACCTACCAACAAAAATAAAAGCTTAAATTTTTAAGATATAAATAATAAATTTATAATTTATTTAATCATGTTATGGTATTAAAATAAAATGAACTTTTCGCAAAGAATAAGCTTGCGTTAAAAACTTTCGTGACCCTAACCCTAATTTCACCAAAAGAATAACCATGCGGGCTTTATTTGTTTTTGGGTGATCCAAAAATGGGTGCACCCAGCAGTGTAGAACCCTAATATTGACTCGGGCCATTTCTTTTCACACTCCCATAGTTTCCTTATTCACCCACATGGGGTGGTTGAAAGACTAATATACCCTTAATGGAATGTATACTTTTTTTTTTTTTTCTCTTAACCACTCACTGAGCACTGCTGTTGCGGCTCTTCCTTCCTTTGCTTTATAATGTTTAAAATGTAGGGTTTAATATTTTTTTAATATTTTTTTTTTCAAATACTAAATATGTTGTGTAATTTAAAAAATCATTTTTGAAAAAAATAAAAGCTAGCTTTCAGATGGTAAAATCTGAAAATAAAAGTAATATTTTGGATTATATAATCTCAAAATTAATTTTAACTTTTAGACTATAAAATTTAAAATACTGCATTTATTTTTGAACAATCCAAAAATCATAAATATTTTTCGTATAAAATTGTATAATCTCCATAAAACTGTCAAATAAAACCACAAACTTACCTTTCTTCACTTCACCGTAACTATAAGTACCCGATATCTACTCTATATTTAGAACATCACTACCAAACATCACCATTAAAAACCATCACAAATATGAAGTGTGAGAAAACACTTGAATAAGTCACAACAACACAACACCAAAACCTACAATCTCCTCTATTGTCATATAATACCACAAGGACGAATTTGGAATTTAAAATTTATAGAAGTACATATGAAAATTATGGGGTAGAAAAATAAATGATCTTGATTAGCATGGTGTTTAAAGACAGCAAAATTAGTCCAAATGACAAAAAGAGTGTGCACAAGAGGATACTACTTGGGCTTGATTATGGCCCATCTCGGAATATCAAATTATTTGTTGTCACCTGTGACAAAACATTGAAAGGACTATTTACAAATTGCATCAGACAAGCACAACATTTATTAAGTGACCTTGTTACAATAAATATGCACCAAAAGAAAACTCCACACATATTGACATTAAAAAGGAAATAATACAAATAATAAATATGAGATGTTATGTTACAACAACCAGCCAAAAAAAACAACTTTTTTTTTTTTTTTTTTACTAAAAAAAATACATTATAAATTTAATTTTTTTTTAATAATTATAAAATAAAAAAAAAAAATATAAATTAAAATATAATAAAACAATAAACACATAAAATAAAATAAAATGATATTATAATATAATACAAGTTATATTTAGATAATACACTTATTAAAATTATGTATAATATTTTAAAAATTGGATTTTAAAATTTATTTTTTTATATTTTTCTTTAAAAATATATTTATAATAAAAATATTATTTATAGTTTGATTAATATTATAATTTAAATTTAGATATAAATACTACACCTATATAGTAGAAGAGAACACTTGATCTACTAAATATAATCTAATTATCTTTTGACAAGAAAAACAACGAATTATTACAAAAGGACAAAAATGAACTCACATAAACATTTTTCATGGATATAATATTTTATGAATTGATATAAGATGTTATATTGGTAAAGTGAAATTTTTTTAAAATAAATTTATACAATATATTTTGTCAATATAACTGTTAAATTATGTAATATAATTTTAGTAACAGTGGTTCATAGACAATTCAGGCATTTAATCTAATAGTGCGGAATTACATATTTTAAACATTATATTAAATGTTAAATAAAATTGGAACAGTGAAAGAAAATGAAGAAAAAAATTGTGACTGATTTGAAGAGATTCATTGGTAGATTAGATTAGGATTATATGATAAAATTTAATATCTATAAAAAATTATTAAATTTGTCATCTTACTTTTGTACATGTTCATTGGTTAAACGAATTTGTATGTGATCTTATTTAATATAAGATATCCGAATTTAAAGAGAGGGTGTAAATTGTATAAGATTATATGATTGAATTTAAGCTTTAATTTGGGTTTGATATAGGATTAAAATGGACTACTATATATTAGAGGTATAAAGAAATAGAAAAGGATGTGAAATTATTACATAAAAAGTTCCAATAAAAATTTAAAGAAAAACAATAACTTTTGTCTTTTGCTTCTGCAAAAACAAAATTTTATATCATTCCTCAGAATCACATTCTTCTTTTATCTTTCTTCCTCACCTTTCAAAATTGTAGTTTGACTCTGCTTTACTCTTTATTTTTGGAGTGTTTCTTTTTCAATAAATACAATCTAGTTAGGAAGTATAGTGGAAAGAATGTTGAACTTTAAGTCAATTAAGAGGTTTGGTGTGCTTTGCTTCAGATTTATTCATCTTCTATCATATTTAAATAATTGAGCAAATAAATTAAAATTGCAAACATTGCACGTGATTATTGAGTAGGAAAGTTTACTTGTGATTTTGATGAAGTAAATCATTAAGTTATTGAATTTGCATGAAAACGAAAAGAAGATCCTTTTTTAAAGTTGAGTTAAGATCTTATGAAGATGTTATGTCTTATGGGATATATAGAACTATAATTATTCTAACTATACTTGAATTTTATTTTTTTTAATTGATATTATGAACGATTTATTGTTAAGATCTTGGAATACTAAGGTATTAATATAAGTATTTTAAGTTAATGATAAATTTTGGATTAATTTTATATCCGATATTTGTTTTTCATAAGACCTGACTTAGTTCATAGAGTTATGAATAACTTAGTGATGAAATATTTGTATTCAATCACGACCGAATCCTCAAAATTATGAAAAGTTCGATGATGATATTTGCATCACAAATTCTCTCACAGTGACGTAGTTGAGATAAAAAAAAAATGTGCAAAAGAAGCTTATTAATATAAATATTTGCATTATAAGCTATATCACCGAATTAACATAACAGTTGTAAATAAATATATTAACCTTCAATCATATATGAATTATCTTGATAGAATAACACAACTCTATATTTGTATTTAAATTCTACAAAATGTCATATAAGGGTTAGGAGATTTTTAGTATGAGATAAAAAAAATATGAAATATATATCTCTCTCTCATATATATATATATATAAAAGGTTGTATGAGATTAATTACCGATATTTATTTGGGAATTAAATTGAATTTTTTAATATAAAATTGAACAAAAGCTAAAAGGTTGTAAAAATATTGATTCCAGGGACGTTTGATTTTATGAGAAAAGAAGTAAGAATTTAATTATTTATTATTTTTTGTTATTTTACTCTATCATGTATCAATATAATTATTTTAAATTACTTTATGGATATTTTAATATACTTTTCTCTAAACTTGTATTTTGATTTGAAAAACCCATAAGTAAATCTATTTTAATATACCAACAAATTTTGTTTTAAAGTTTATGTTGTAATAAAAACCTTCGAAAAACTAATAAACTTAATGCAATTTTTTCTAAATAAGTATATTAGTAATTGTAATTTCTTCATATAATTATATCATATATGTATTATTGGCTTATTATATGTAATTATATATTTATAATATAAACATAATAAATTACTTATTTAAAAAACTATTTTTATAAGACTTTTTAATAAAGTATACATTCATCTTTCAAAAAAATTATAGTTTGACATTTCATGTATGTCAATATGTTTCGTAAGAAAGGTAATAAATATACAATTTTAATACACTATAATAAATTTAACACAATAATAATACAAATAATTTTTTATTTATATTTATGTAAAATGACTTTCCTTATCAGTTTTAAAGGTTTTTTTAATGATCTAAAACATAATATTTTTAATCAATACTGTTTTGATGAAGATGGAAAGAAAGAAAGAAAGTGAACGGTAGGTGTTTGCATTTGGTAAAAAAAGAGAGTATAAATAGATGATAAATGCATGGAAAGTCTTTATTTATTTAAATGAGTAGAAATAAGTTGACTTTTCTTTTTCATTAATGAAAATGTCTTTGTCTTTGATTTATGGATAGATCTATTCATATGGCATCTAAAAAATAGATTTTGTAAAAAAAAAATTAAATATATGTATATAGAATTTACAAATAAATAGTTAAATTAAAAAGGTAAATTCTGAAGGTGCTATAGTGAAATTATAAATACAACATCCAAACCACGTTACAATGCCACGTTTGCCTTCGGAAAAAACAAACATATCGCATCAAACCATTTATATCAGTTTTAGAAGAATTTAATGAAAAGGGCTCTACATTAATCCAAATGCAAATTTTAATAGTTAATAGTATATGAAGACTAGTTGTTTAGAAACAAATAAAAAAAAATCCTCTGTTAAAATAAAGAATGTTATAGTAACATATGAAATTATTTATTATAATTAATAAGTATCAGTTTTTAAATATTTTAATATTACAAAACAGACATTTAATTTATATTTTTAATATTTATTGACCATTTTAGTATATAAAGTTAACATCAATAATAGGTCATTGTTTCAAATAGACTTGGTTTCACTTTTCTTAATTAAAGTTTCGGATTAATGTTTTTCGAATGAAAAAAACAAAATAGTTATATTTAAAATGTTGAACGATTATAGTATAATTCGTTTTTTAATATATATCAGAAATAGTAGTCCTATTTTTTTAAAGATAAAAATAATAAATTTCTCAAATATGTTTGATATTTTTTAAATTAGTGATTACAATCTATTAAAAATTATAGTATAAAAAAAGATAACAATTCTTTTCATCTTTATGCGATTCAAAATTTATATGAAAAGGAATTTTTTTTCTATTACATATTAAATGTATTTTTCTGTTAATCTTTGTTCGTGTAAAAAATGATAAGTATAATAAAAATATTTTTTTTATCTTTACGCGATTGAAAATTTATATAAAAAGGTAATTTTTTCTATTATATATTAAATAATTTTATTGCTAATCTTTCTTCGCGTAAAAAGGATAAATAAATAAAATTTATACATAATGTCTTTTAAAAAATATGATATTTTTCAGCAAAAAATAATTATTATTTTGATTTTTTTTTTCATATTATAAAAATATAAAAGTTAGAAAAATAAATTGCATGTGATTATCTTATTTATAAAAATAAAAAATATATCACTTAATTGAAATATGTTCTTAAAATAATATAATTATCTTAATTTAAAATATTCTTTATTATCTTAATTATCTAACTTGATATTTTTCTGTTTTAGCGTTAAAATAATTAAAATTAATAATAATAATAATAGCTAATCAATAATTATATAAGGATGTGACAAGATCTAAAAGAAGCCAAAAAAGTTGACAAACACTAAAACTAGATAATATTTTTAAGGATTTAAAACATATTTAAGTAATTATTTTAGTTTTTAAAATTATTAATTGTAAAAAAGTTAATTAAGATAATTTCATTTTACACGTTTACAGGATAAAATAAAATAATATTGAAATATTAAAAATATATTACTAAATATTCTAAGTGAGCTTTGATATTTAATGTTAGTATTTAATGATGTGTTGGGTGGAAGATAAATAGAGAGGCAAAATAAAGAAGAGAGTAAAAAGAAGGAAATATTGATTATAAGGAAGAATAGAAGCATGACAAATCATTTAAAAAAGATAATTATGCGACATAACCTAGATTATATTTACAATATAATATATTGAGGTAACTCTGTCCTTGTTAACAGTTACCCTTTATTATTCCATCATCATCATTTTTTTTTATTTTTAAATAAATTATAGCGAACATAAAAATAATATCATGATTAATAATAAATAAGAATATTTTTAAACCGCGCAATAATCTTAAAAAAGTTACTTTTTACTTTATTTTTAATTATATAATCTATATATTTCTTACTCAATTTAATATTATTTATTTCTTTATCAATAACCTACTCTGTGTTTCTATTTTGTCTTATTTTTCATCTGGAAGAGACAAAATCACATATAGAAGATAACCGTGCACCGTAGAGTAATTACTGGTTTTATTGTAAAAATATTAATATTTAATTTATACGGGATGCATTCTCCTTGTTAATTTTTAACATTTTCAGTAAAAATATGTAGACACTTATGCGAAGTTTAGTTAATTTTTTAGTACTTCTTATTTTTCTATTGTTACACTACTTTTTTGATTGTTTGCAAAATTTTATACTGATAATACTTAATCATTTTAAAAATTACATCGTAGACCTTGTAAGAGAAACAATGGTCAACATTAAAAACAATGAATTACATGCAATTTCAATAAAATTTAGAAGGTATTTTTTTTTAATTTAATCAAACATTTTCTGTTACAATAATAATAGTATTATTAATTATTTTAGAAATTTAATTAATATACAATTTTGAAAAAACATATAGAACAAGCGTAGAGGTAGAAGTTTTATCCTCTCCACCAACAGAAATTATTATTGGTTACTTTTTAAGGCAACTATTATAAATTAATAAATGTACCATTAATTTAAAGTTATTATTAATATAGTTTTTAAATTAATTGTTATAAAAGTTAATAATTTATTATATATAAGTCCATCTCAACCTGCAAAATAAATCACTTTAAACATAGAAAAACTATGATGGTAGAGAAATATTTATTTTTGTGTTTAAGATTTTCAATCATGTCAATTACAGTTTATAATGATTTTTGATTAAATGATTTCTTCATTTTTTATATATATTATTTATTTTATAACATGTTAAGTGTAATTGTGATTTATCTCTTACTTGTAATTTTTTTTTTCTTAGAAGAACTATTAAATCATATAATAATTTCGTTTTATGTTAGTCATTTTGTTTTGTTATGCACATAGTTATGAAATCGAGAGAAGTCGCTTTTTGAATTTTATGATGAATGCAAGGCAGCATTTTAGTCAGATATTTTTTCTGTGGAAAACAACCTAAGTGAATCAGGCAACTGTGTTGTGTTTTGTTGTGTGTGTGTTTTAATACATAGGAATGAGCATGGTGAATTGGTGATGTTCTTTTCTTTTTTTTCCTCTGTGACCCATTCCATACCATATCATATCTATGTCTGTGTGTCCCTTCTCCCCTGAGAAAGTGTTGACACATTGTCTTAAACCAACCCACATGTGTAGGTGTTGTGTTTTGGTGTTGCTTGGATTTTGCATCACTTACCTTACCTTAACCTTAACCTTGACCTTAACCTTAACCTTAACCTTACCCCTTGTTTTGCATTTGGCATACTTTTAACTCCCCTCTCTTCCCTTTTTCACTCCTTTCTTGCATGCTTTAAACAGACACTCATACACCACTCTTTGCTCCACAACTAACCATTATTCCTACTCTCACAACTTCTTGCCATCATCATTCTCTGGTCAGTGTTGCTGCTCTTTCATCATGATAATGAATCTTCTCTTTGTTTTATTGCTTTTGTTTTCTCTTAACCCTGTGAATTCTTGCAGGCTTTGGCCCCCGAATCTCGAGAGTGTTGGTTGGTGATTCGATTGACTGGTGATGGGTCCTGTGAGAGGATTGAAGAAGAAAAGAAAGCCAGAGAAGAAGTATGACAGGAATGGTTCCGCTGCTTCTGGGTCACCCGAGGGAGAGGGTCCTGTAGATTGGTGGGATGACTTGTCAAAGAGGATGAATGGTAGATTTCTTTCTGTCTTTCATTGTGGTCAATCATTCCTTTCATGTTTGCTCTTCGTTGTTTATGTTTGCTGTTGCTTTTGCCAATGAATCGTGGCCTGCTATGTTGAATGCCTTGCTTTTCTTCTCTATTTTACGAAATAACAGTTCTGCTCCTTTTGTCATAGGAATTCTTTGCACACTGTGTATCTCAAATGCATTTTGGTATATGTGATAAGGATCCCTAATTTGACTTTCAAGTTGTTTGTCATTCTTATCGTGTTATATTGTCTTACCAATCAAGGAATGGTTAATCACATTATATAATAACAGCTTTGTGTATCATGTAGTACATTGTGGGTGTATGCGAGATTTCAAGCAAGAATGGTACTTTCTTCTTGGTGTTGGGCACAGCTTGTTTGTTTCCACATCTTGGTGTCCATCAGAAACAATAGGTTATAGCTTCTGCATAATTGACCCAATTTGACATTGTTTTTTCAGAATACACGTGTATTGAGTGTGTCCAAAACACACTCTGGTTTTGTCTGTGCTTTCAGTTTTATGTCAGTCAGGTGTCATACTAGACTTAATATTTTGTAACTTATTCATGCTACTTTTTTGTAGTTTGGTTTTCTAAACATGTGTAGCACATGTATCAGATATGTATTTGTTCCCTTTACCTTCTCATATAGGGTGCTTTACAACTTTTTTATTAATTTGAGCTTCAGATTTTCATTAATGCAAAAAGAAGGTTACTACTTCTGGCCTTGGTATGGATAACCTCTCACCCCTCATAAATATTTTGCAGGCAAATGGAAATGTTTCTATCAGTGTTAAGTTGTAGTTCATGCACAATATTCAGGGCATTGCTTTATTGCAGTTCTGTTCCATTCACTAGACTTCCTTCTTATAAAGAAGGGACCTGAATTTTGTTAACTGTGAACATGGTTTTTTAGAAATTCTATTAGAAAGTTGCAACAAATTAATTTAATTAACATAATACTTCAAATTCAGTGTTTTGTTTTGGTCCCTAAAGCTTTCTAGCTTGATCATTGTGTTATTTCTACTCAAGATTAACTAAAGACCTAATTATTGCAGCCCGATGCTTGCAGTTGGCATGCATAAACTATTATTAGATTCCCTGAGTGAAAGAAAGAAACTGCAGGAAAAGAAAAGGGGTTGTGAATTATGCAGTAAGAATAACAGAACAGACTTTATCTATATCATATCTCCCATTAGCATTAATGCTTCTCTGGACTGTTTCTTCAAAAGGGTTAATGATGCTTGATGCTATATCTTTGCTTTTGGTTTGCTTCTTAAAGATTTTTATTGGCTGCTAACTTCCTTAGCATTTGTTTGAAAACTAAATAAGGAGGAAAAGAAAATGAAAGGATGGAAAATAAGGAGAATCAAAATGAGGAAGAAAAAAAAAACCAACGTACCTTAGAGCCAGAATGCTCCTCCCTATGTGAAGGTATGGAAAGGACCATTTTGTTTAGTCTTACCTTTACATAAGCAAACATGCTAAAAATGAGGAAGAATGTAGAATTTTTTTTTATCATATATGCAGCTAAAGAAAAACAAAAAAGAGGTTTTGCAAAAGTATGTTTTGAAAAAAGTTCTTAGTTATTAGTTATCTCAAGGGATAGAAGGCAATTATCAATCAATATATGAAATGCGTCCCTAGACTTCATACAGATAATACTTTAAGTGGAGTGCATTTATATTTTAAATAGTAAGGTAATCTTGCACAAACATCTGTTGTTCATAAGCCAACAATGTCAGACTTATTTATGGTATAACTTTTGAAAGCTGAGCAGCAGATCATCTGCTTTTTGTTTCTAGTTTTACAGCCATGATCTGATTCGTTAGTTTCAAGATGTTGAGCTTTTTGTACTTTAGGTAGGTTTCTGTTTATTCTATACTTTAGATAAACAATCTTGTGGTTTGTAGGATTAGAACGTTATGTGCAATGGCGATCAATTTTTTTTATGAGAACGTATGCTAAGTAGGCATTGTAGTGTGAGATAAATCATTCTTGACAAGCTTGATATCTGTTTATAAATATAACACTGTCTACATTATGTTTATGATCTTTTTGTGTAACACTCTTAGATAAATTGTATCTGCTCGTATGTGTATAGTTTTGAAATGGTTCACCTTTCAGATGTATGATCATGTGGGGAATTTAATCAACCATCTGCTGTAACCAGCCCACATTCACTGAAACCCTTACTAAATTTTAAATAGAATTTCTTGAATTTGTTCAATCTACTGTGCTTGAGTATGTGACCAGCAGTATATTGACAAAGCTTGAATTTCTTTTTAACCAATGTTTATGTTTATGTTTGGTGAACTCATTTTGGTCTTTAATTGATTAATTTCTTAAATTGCAACATTTCAAAGAACATTGAGAAAACTATCAGTTTTGCAAGTAATTAGTTTTCATCTTGAACTGAACTTGTCAAAAGGTTTAAATACTTACAGAGACTTGCAGTATGACTTGCAGAGACTGTCTATTTTAAGTAAGACAGTTAACCTGAGGTTATAAATAAGCACGTCGGTGATGCCTGTAATTTCAGGCAAGCATAAAATCTTCTGGCCCCCATATTTTTTAGTGAAAAAGTGAAATAAGAATCAAACAAGAGTATGGGATAAAAAAGATGGTTAATACCATTTTATTTAGTTTGATTTACATTAAGCTTGTTTAATATGAATCAGGGTATTTCATTAAGTTTGGTGACATACACTCCGAGATCATTAATGATATGATCTTTTCATGTTGTTGCTTTGAGTTGATATACTTGTTAGTAGGCATCTATACAGTCCAGTTTGTTTCAGTACCCACAACTTTATATTTTACAATGACAGGTGAAATACTCTGTTCTAGAATTGCTAAACTTAAGGACATACATTATTTTCACATCCAATCTGTAATCTAATTAGTAATTTTAGTATAAATGTATTGCATTCTTGATGCAACTCAGGGATATTATTGTCCTACATCTCCATGATAATTTTGTTACTATGCATGTTTTTGTTAACTGTATTATCTTCACATTTTTGCATGAACCAGACGCAGTATATCTGTAGTTATTTCTATGTGATTTTTGTTTTCAACTGGAATGCATCAGTTTGTTATTGTGTGCACATATATATATATATACTAAAGTAAATTACTTCTATATTAGTCTATTGTTTAACTATACAATAAATAATCTACGTCCTTCTGACTTAGTTTAGTATGATAAATGTGGAACTGTTTATCTGGCCTATCTCTCAAAACATAATGTTTTAACATTTTCATATGGCTTTGTTGTGTTTCTGTCCCTCTTATCAAAGTAATCTCACTGATTTTTCAAACAAATTGAAGGATTGTGATTTTTCTCTCTTAGCATTGGATCTCTCCTATACTTGTCCTTTTGGAGATTGCTAAGGAAATTCGTCATAACCTAAAGCCTACATTATTAACGTTCAGTTCAGTGTATATAACTCATGTTAATTGGCAGGTCTTCAGCAGTCTCCTTCAAAAGGTTTGGATAACTTCCAGTCTGTTTTCAAAATCTCCAGAAAGACATTTGAGTACGTATGTTCTCTTGTTAAGGATGATATGATGACGAAATCTGCACATTTCGTGTTTACAAATGGCAAGCCATTGTCTTTATGTGAACAAGTAGCAGTGGCACTAAGAAGACTGGGGTCTGGAGAATCACTGGTCACAATTGGTGATTCATTTGGACTAAACCACTCAACGGTTTCACAAGTCACCTGGAGGTTTGTGGAATCCATGGAAGAAAGGGGTATTCACCACTTGCGATGGCCATCTACAGAAATAGAAATGGATGCAATCAAATCCAAATTTGAGAAAATAGGAGGTCTCCCCAATTGCTGTGGTGTAATTGATGCTACCCACATCACAATGTGTTTACCTGCATCTGAACCTTCCTGTAATGTGTGGCTAGATCACAAAAAGAATCATAGCATGGTCTTGCAAACAATAGTGGATCCTGACATGAAGTTCAGGGACATAGTCACTGGCTGGCCGGGTAAAATGGAGGACTGGTTGATATTTGAGAGTTCAAATTTCAACAAACTTTGTGAAAAGGGTGAGAGATTGAATGGAAGCAAATTACATCACTGTGGAGAATCAGAAATAAGAGAATATATAATTGGAGATTCAGGTTATCCTCTATTACCATATCTTGTTGTCCCTTATGAAGGGAAAGAACTTTCAGAACCAAAAGCACAGTTTAATGAGCAGCATTTGGCAACAAGGGTGGTGGCACAAAGAGCACTGACAAGGCTGAAGGAGATGTGGAGAATCATTCATGGAATGATGTGGAGACCAGACAAACACCGTCTACCAAGGATTATTCTGGTTTGCTGTGTTCTTCACAACATTGTTATTGACTTGAATGATGAAGTGCAAGATGAACTATCTTTGTCTCGTGATCATGACTCAGGTTACCATCAATTGGTTTGTGGAGCTGTTGATGAGAAGGGAGTTGCACTAAGAGACAGTTTGTCTCAATACGTGAGTCGAAGGTTGTCTTCATAAATTTTGTCTTTGACTTGCTTTGGTTGCTCCATGAATTTACTAAATAATTGTAGTTTATAAGAAAACATATCTTATGGTATAGTGGTACCTTCCCAATTTCTAGACTGCAAATAACTTGATGGTGCATAACAGAGTGATATTGCAGGGTTATTTAAGATGAGTGAGTGGTAAATTCAAATCTACATTCCTTCTCTGGACATAGTTATTTTTAATGGAATAAGGGGAGATGATGATTACTGTTGAAAACTGTTATGATCATTTTCATGCAAAAGTTTTTAATCCTGTAACAAGCTAACAAAAATGTCAAACTCTTTTCAAATTGCGAGTACTTATGATTATATCACTGTAAGAAAACAACTTTAAATTAAATGTAAATCATTATTCATAAATAAAACTATGCAATTTGGAAGAGCTTCTACAAACTTGGTAGAGATTGTAAAAATTGACATCTAAGTTTTTTTGATTTAATTTATTAAGTTTGTTGCTGAAATTTAGTTATATAATTTATTTCAAGAAGTGTCCTAAGTAAATTTATAATACATATACAATAGTATAATAATATCACACTGAAAATAAATCTTGGATTCAAAAGTATCGTAATGATTTAATATTTATATTCAGAGTTCAGATTAACTTCTATTAATACTTACTCCGTTGCTCTCTTGCATGATACAGTTATTATATCTACACACAAATCAATGTTTATTGATAAACATAAAAAATAATGTACAAATATCATTATGTCATATTGACTTATAAAAAATATTAATATTATACTATAATTTATAAATTTATAAATAATATCATCATTATTATTATAAAATTCGAGGAACCCAATGTTTTAAATTATGTTAGGCTTACATAAGTTTTTAGGTTATTAATAATATATAATTAATTTTTACTTTAATTTTTTTTAAAATGTTTTGAAAAAATAAAATTTTGATTTTATATTTTATTAAATGAAAGGTGAGAAAAATACATAATTTTAAATAAAAATGTGCTCCAACTAATATTTAAGTAACTATAAAATTTTCATATCGATAAAAAAAAAAAAACTTCTATTTTTTAATCACCTAATCTTAAAAAATTTGACATTTTTTCCACTTAGTATAAAAATTAGTCTTTTGATTATTTGTCTTTTTCTGAATGCATAACATTAATTCACACACACATATATATATATATATATATATATATATTAATCTAAATAAATATACACGCTATATGAAATTTTACTTTCTCAATATATGCATTTTTATTTTGGGTATTCAATTATTTCTTTAGAAATTATTTATAAAATTTTATTTTGAATTTTCAAAAATATTTATCGATATTTTGTTTCTATTATTATGATAATATTTTTAATTTATTCATAAATTTTTTCTAGATTTATTTTTATCACTCAACTTATTTTTATTCTAGCAATCAATAAATTTTCTATCATAAGATGTAATGCATATCATGTTCTATATTTTGTGAAAAAAATATTAGATACTTAAAATAAAAATTGATAATATATTAAGACTTGAAAGTTATTAAATATAATAATAAACTAAAAAAATTATAGAACTTTAATCTGCCTTTATGCTTACTTATACAATGATGTGGTAAGTGATCTAATAAAGACAAAGTGTAAATAAAATTGATTTGAATTCAAATAAATAAAGAAAAAAAAATAAAAATATATTGATTTTAATAATATTTTATTTTATTTTTTATTATGTTATTTATTCATTTATTATATTTAAAGAAAAAATGGAAAAAAACATATTTTATTTTAATAATTGATTATACCTTAAGTCATAATCATTATAATTTCATTCTTATCATGAATGATAGAAAGAAACACAACATAATCAGTTATGTTCTCTTACATTGATCTCAACTCAACATTTTTCTTTCTTTGTCACCTTGTGTGGTAAGATACAAAGTAAGCCTTAAAGTAATCTTATCATTATATTACTTTGGTATCCTTTCCACAAGATTTTTTTTTCTTTAAAATGTCAAGAACTTTCAACCAGTGATAGTCACTATGTGTTGTTGTTTGTTATGAAAACATCATTGTGTTAAAACCGTACGAAAGCCAAAAAATGAACAAAAAAAAACTTATGAAAACAAAAGTATGTATATATTAATTTTTGTGTGCAGAAAAAGAAAGTAAGAACACACATATTATATATATATACAAAACAGTAAAACTTAACAAAAAATTGTTCAAAAACAGTAGTTCTCAGAATACCTATTGATGATATGCATATGATATATTCATGTGATGATGTCATGCTTTCATGAAGATATTAATTTGATGAAGAAACTAAAGAGTCTCTCTCAAGGTTAGAGTGTGTATGCTTAACATTGTAAGTATGGAAACAAGGGTTTTAAAACTTATATAATGGAGAGGTTCAGTGAAGACTTGACCTGATTATTTAGAAGTTTTTATAGGAAGAAGATGAAGAAGCTTTGCACTGCAATTTTTCAAGGACTACCTCAGTTGATTTTGATGTGTTTAGTTTATTCATGAAAATTTGGATTCAGGATAATATATTTATTGTTTGATTATTGCAGCACAAAATTGTCCAAGAAAACACATCTTGCTTCATTCATGCACAAGTCTTAAAGAAATATTTACTGTTGTGAATGAGTCTAATCAATTAAAATCCAAATTGCTTCTATGAGAAATAAAAAATAAAATGTGAGTAAAACAACTAAAAAATAAAATCTATAATATTTTAAAAACAGATTTGTAAGCAAATAATATAAAAAGATAAGATGAAACAAAGTCTACAATAAAATGAAAACAAAATTAAAAAAAATTATAAAGTCAAAAGATGAGAATATGTGAACAATATTTAAACCCTAATATAATTCTGAGACCTTTGACACAGACAAATATATAAAAACATACATGTTTCAAGGGAAAAGAATCAAATTCTATACTGAGAGATGTTATATAATAAAGCATTATAAACTTTTTTATTTTCTTCTTTGTACTTCTTTCATTTTACCACTATATGAAAGGTTAAATAAAATTAATTCTCTTACAATTTGATAAGGAATTCTAATGTTTTGACAATTAAGATTTTGTTATTCACTATTTGTAGTAAACTTCATTAGACCACGTAATCTTTTTGAATTTTAAAATTTTTGTTATTTGAATTAATTTTTGAATGCTGTTGTTTAGTTGAAATTTTGTTTAGTGTATATTTAAAAAATCTATTGTTTATCGAATTCAAGAGAAGAAAGACTTAAAAAAAAAACTTAAAGATAAACACTTTAAAACAAATAAAATTTTATATGGATTAGTAAACACATGTGTCATTAATTAAATTTTATTTGATTAATAGACACATATTTGATTAATTCAATTTATTTATAAACTGAATGAAGTTGGTTAAAAAGTCAATGATAAATATTTTATACTATTTAAAAGATTCTAAATATTAAAATAACCAAACAACTTAACTATACTTAACAAAACTTAATGTATATTATTTCTTAAGCTTCACTAAAATTCTAGACATAACATACACCAACCAAACCAAACTTACTTAATAAATAAAATCTTAACATTAACTAATGTCTAACCAATAATATATATATATATATATATATATATATATATATATATATATATATATATATATATATAATATATATTATA
>Ga0099825_1002313_pt1 | contig 25268 bp, 13 predicted proteins | sample SiratroredBW_FD_76838 | JGI IMG/M metagenome (GOLD analysis project Ga0099825, IMG submission 76838) | Root nodule microbial communities of legume samples collected from California, USA - Siratro red BW | ecosystem: Host-associated > Plants > Roots > Nodule | place: USA: California | collected... | reverse complement strand
ATTTTTTAAAATATTATATTTTTTTATAAAATTAATTATTATAATATTAAATATAAATATGTTAGATTAAAAAATAAATATATATATATATATATATATATATATATATATATATATATAAAGTATCTATTTTTAGTCCATGAAGTCAAATAAAGTTTTTTCAATATCATTTTCAGGAAAAATAATTTCTTCCCCTACATTGGAAGGTTTATGGAATATTGTGACAGACATGTCTTTGCTAACCTAATTCAGTTCACCGTCATTGTTTGTAGCTTTACTTCAACACCATTTGATTGGACACATTGCTCACACGTGTTAAATAAATCTCTTGGAACCTTTTTCAAAGTATGATGTCTATTTACATATAAAAGGTCTTTGATGTAAAAGCATTGCTGGACTTGAAAAGCCAACACAAAAGGATCATTTTGGTAAACTTTTTTGTTGAAATATACACTAGTAAGTCCATATTTGTCCTCTTCAACCTCAAACCAATCACTTTTGAACATGACAAACTTGAAATTACCATAATAATCTGACTCAAATATATCTTTGATTGCACCATAATACGTTATGGGTTCATCTTTTGGATTATCATCCTTTGCACTTGTAAAACTTGAAGTCCGTGAAACCAATGTTACACCAGAATTTTGAGTTTTGTGTTTGGCATTCTGGTTCATAGTATGAAATTTGTATCCATTAATGAGGTAACTTGAAAACCTCTTTGCAACATTATATCAAAAAAAGCTAGGTGGAAAAATCACCTCTAATTGACAAAGTATTTGTACTTCTTCTTCTTCCGAGTAATCCATATCTTGCAAATGTATAACCTTTTGACATATGGAGCAAAAGAATGAGTGAAATCGAATTAGAGGGTCAGCCACTTCATGAGGTATTGTACTTCTTATTGCCACAGGTAGTAAGTAATGTAACATGAAATGTGCATCATGACTCTTATAACCAGATATTTTCTTGTTAGTAACATGCACACACTTTGAAATATTTGAAGCACTTCCATTTGGTAACTTTGCATCCTTAAAACACCACATAAAGGTAGTTTTCTTATGAGCATTAAGTGAAAAACAAGCTGTTGAAAACTCTATCCGACCTTTACCAATGTCCCTTGGATGAAGATATTTTCTTATTGCCATTCTTTGCAAATCATACCGAGCATTAACATGATTTTTTGTCTGTTCTTGAATGTCCAAAAGAGTGCCCACAATACTATCACAAATGTTTTTCTCAATGTGCACGACATCAAAATTGTGATGTAATTTATTTGTCACCCAATAAGGCAACTCAAAAAAGATTGATCTCTTTTTCCATGAAACATCACTTGTTTTTTTTTATTTGCATTCTTTCCAAAAATATTTATGAAAACTTTTAATATTCCTAGGATTTCTTACCCTTCTAATATGTGTGGTGTAGACCTAAGTTCCTTTTTTCCATTAAAAGACTTCTTATTAGATCTCCAAGGATGGCTCATTGGTAAAAATACACGATGGTCCATATAGCACATTTTATGGCTATGTTTCAAGTAGGATGAATTAGTGTCATAATTACAATATGCACAAGCTAATCTTCCTTTCGTGCACCAACCTGACAACATAGCATACCCAGGGTCGTCACTAGTCGTCCATAAAAGAGCTGCACGCATTTGAAAAATGTTTCATTTTTTTGAAGCATCATATGTCTCTACTCCAAACTCCCATAAATCTTTTAGCTCCTGAATTAGTGATTGAAGGTAGACATCAATATCATTTCCTGGTGATTGTGGCCCAGGAATCATCTAGGACAACATTGTATATTCAAGTTTCATGCACAACCATGGCGGAAAGTTGTACACCACCATCATGACAAGCCATGTTCTATGTGATATGCTCATGGTCCTAAATGGATTAAAGCCATCACTTGCCAAACCAAGTCTTACATTGCGGGAGTCAACAGAAAAATCTCCATGGAGTCTATCAAAACTCTTCCAAGCTTCACCATCAACAGGATGTCTCATTTTCCCATCCTTGGATCGTTCTTCTTCATGCCACCTCATTGACTTAGCAGTATTTGAACACATAAAGAGCCTTTGAAGTCTAGGAATCAATGGAAAGTGTTGCAATACTTTAGGAGGAACTTTATGCTCATATTTTGGCTTCCCAAACTCAGAATTGTATTTAGGAAATTCCTTCCATCATGAAGATTTACAAATACTGCAAACATCCAGACTCTCATTCTCTTTTACAAAGCCCTTGACTATTAAATGCTTATAGACTACATTTCTTCTTGCCCAAGTACAATTTCAACATTTGGTGCAGGGACAAAAAATCTCAAGTCCCTGAGGTCTTCCTCTAGTATAAGCAAAATCCAAGAATGACTCAACCCCATCTATATACTCTGGACTAAACCTTGGGAATTTAGTCCACTCTTTGTCCATCACCTTTAATCTAAAATATAAAAAATAGTATGAATAAAAATTTAATGATTACAAATACTATACAGTCCTTCAATTTATATTATTACTAACATGTAGTTCACATAAATCATTCATAAATACATACAATTTGAATGGTAGGTAATATAACTAACTCAATTGAAATACAGAAACACAAAAGAAAACTTTATAAATCTTTAATAAAAAATAAAACTAACCTGATCTAATCTTGAGGAGCAGAACCAGAATTTCCTTCACAGTTAATGCAAGTACTTGAATTATTTAAAAAAAGGAAAGAATAGCACAACGCTTATCCGATTAAGACTTCCCTTTATGCATGTCATGAAGCTTCTTTCATTGAAATGGACCCAAGAAAGCCACCCTCTAAAAGATTCTTTAAGAACTCACAAGACTCTAAATTTGACTTCCCTATTTTACAGTCCCTCTTACTCTTGTCCATGCAGATGAACTGATATTACAAGCCAGTTGATTGAAATCAATAGGGGAAAGATATGCATGAAGCCAAATTATCGTCAGCCACTCATCTTGTCACTGTTCTCTTCTGCTTAAATGATAAAGGAGCTTTTCATAGGAAAATTATATGTTGATGGTTAGTCACTAGTCAAGCTTTTTGCACTCAAATTTGTGGAAAAATAATATACTACTCAATTTTATTTCCTAATCTTGTTATTAAACTGAGGAACTCTTTTACAGCATATATGATTCTGCTTCCCAATTTCAGTAATGTAAAAGTTCTTGAAATAATTGTATATATGATATCAATCAATTGGTTATATATCTTTCACTAAACTTCATTCTGTGAACACGTTTTGGAAGAGGAATTATCAATTCATAGGCTCTTAAGCTTTCTATGATCGCAATACAATTATCTTTTAAATGTTGGCTTGATGCTACAGAGTTATAGTAGTTGGAATGGAAAACCTTTATGCAGAAGATTAATATTCTTAATTTTCAAGAAGCACCAAGAAACAGAAGATGCCATTATTATTTTATAACTAAGACATCAAATTCAAACAAGAATATTCCTATCTATATTGTTCTGGAACATCAATAATTGCATTTTTACAACATGATGACTAAAACATATAATTGTTAAAGAATTAAAGGTTGACTAATTTTGAGTAATTGTTGAGTTGAAATCAAGCTGATTTTGCATATGAAGTGGGACTCCAAGTTTCCAATTTTTCATACACTAAAATGTGAAAAGCAATTTTGAGGTGAATAAATGCAATCTTTTTCACCTGTGAAGAACTCTGATAAATATGTGAGATATTATGTAGACCTCAATCATCACAAAATGTTTACAAATCATTATTTTATAAAAAAATGTAAATCATTAAAAAGAAGGTATGTTATCATGACCTCTACAAAAATTGAAACCAATTGTTTTTTTTTTCATTTTCATAAATATAATTACAAAAGTGCCAATTTGTTTTTTTTTCTTCTTTAACTTACATAAGTATAAAAATGTTAAAACTATTTGTATCTACTGCATCGGAATACTTGATTAATTATGCAAATTCATATTATTTTATAATAAATATTATCTATATCTCTATGAAAGAAGCTTCACATGTGTTGTTCTTATCTATATCTCTACTGTAGGCTTTTTAGTATCATTTGACAAGAACAACAGATCATAATAAATGTTGACACAAGGATGAAAGAAATCACCTTTAAAGCTCAAGAACGTGGACAACATACCTAAAGTTCATTTCACGTGTGTTATATTGTGGTCACATAAATATAATAAATATTGATTTTAAAGTTTGAAATTTAATCTCTGTCTATCTCTCTCTTAACTACTGGTCTTTCCAAGGATATTCAACCCATCTAAAACATCTAGAACTTTTCTTCAATGTCACTTTAATGTTGAATAATTGGCTCAACCTACCCACACAACATAGCATTATCCGATAGAGAAAAGTGAATCAATATTATTAACTTCACAGTCAAATTATACTTATGTAGCTTTTCACAAATGACAATATCAGTAAACTTTAAAATTTGGATTTGAGCCTATCATCACTTACAAAGCATGGTCATGAAGCGGAGGATATCCTTTCTTCATCCATTTGCAAAAAACAATATTCATAGCAAAAAAATTTCAAAGAGCTGACAGAAAAGTGTTTGATCATATTACACCAATTGAAATTAGAAAAGAAAAGGTTACCACAAAGAAAATCACTTCTTTTTTCCTCCCTTGGAAACCCCCTTGTGTCTAGAGGGGATAAAAGCTAAATTGGAGTGTGAGATACAAGAGATTCACGATGAGCATCCAAGGCTATTGCAACAAAGCCAAAAAAAACGCAGATGTTAGATTCCAAAATGCTTATTATATATCCGTATACATTTCTTTCTCATTTAAATTGAATACAACCAATTTGAGATATTAAAAAGGCCAAAAAATGAAACCAAGATGAGTTAAACCAACAACGTTTCTCACTTTACAATGCAAAATAAAAAGAAAAGACAAAAACTACCTACAATGTACGTGCAATAGAGTTGAACATCAAAATGAAATCAATAGAAAACTACCTACAATTGATCTGCAAAAACCCTAAAACCATAAAACAATTTTGTATCTCAATCTCGTCAAATCTAATCTCATAAAAAATAAATAGTTTTGTATATTCGTCTCTTCATGAGAGTTGAAAATGTCGAGGTTTGGAATCAATGAAGGTTGGTAGACACGTTCTCAATGGATTAGGGGAAAAATGAGTAATTTTGGGTTCAAATTGCAATCTTTAGGTTCAACAGTGGCGGGATTGGGGAAATTTTAGGTTGAGCGGGATTTGGGAAATTTTAGGTTGAGTAATATTAAAAAACAGTGGTTTAAAATGTCTACACTTAAAAGTATAAAATGCTCGTTTGAAATGACTTTCACTTGTCCACGTTTTTTATGTGTTGTCTAAAATAAATAGGCAACACTTTTCATGTGTATCGTGGCCATTTTTACAATAAAGACCTTCTTTTTAGGCAATGCTAAAAAGTCGTTGCCTATTCCTGTTTTAGGTTTTGTTTGTCATTACGATAAAAGTGTTGCCTAAAGTCAAAAATGGTGTAGTGTTAATTGTTTGTAACGGTCGCAAAGCTACTCTAACTTTATAAGATTCAAGTAGGATCTCTATTATATAATATTAATACATTAGAAGTCAAGGTTGTATTAAAAATATAACATTTGTTAAAGAAAATGTCAACAAATGTAATTTTATGAATTTATTTAATATAGAAGAGTATTTTTAATTTCATACTTTTAAACATAATAGGTGTTTCCTCTATTGACAATAGATGCTATAATATCTAAGTAATTTTGTTTTTGTCTTATAAGTTCATGCTTAAAAACATAAGATAAGATCTTGTTTTTAGAATTTTATAGCATATTTTTTTTATAAATGCATATATTATTGTCTAACCACTAAGAAGATTTCCTAAGAAACATCAAATTGGAAGATTTCTTAAAGAGTATGTTAAAGCCATTTTACATTAATATTGGGAAAGAACATTACATGAGCCTTGTAGAGTTTTGACCTTTTCTCAATAAGAGTTAAAAGATATCTAACTAAGGCCTAATAATTTATGTTAAGCATCATAATATTTTTTAAGTGAAATTTTGCATTAAATGTTTCATAAAGAGCATTTAATACAAGTCTTAACGTTGACAAGGGCATACACAATGAAGAACAAAGATGTCTCATAGTTTCACAACTAGAAAGAGATTTGCAACGACTATCTTCCTAAACTCTATATATATAAGTGTAGTCTTCGAAGAAGGTTTAACGAAAATCTTTTGTCCTACGAATAATCCTATGAACGCTAAACCAAAATATTGTAAATCTAGCCAATTGATAGAATATTGTTATGTCCTTTAGTAACCTAAAAGAGTGAACCATATTTTGTATCAGTCTTAGCAAATTTGTGATATATTAGTCAAATTTCTTAGAAAACAAGTTTTTTAGTCAAGAATGGTTGTTTTTCTAAAGAAAACTTGGTTGTTTAGTTAGGGATGATTGAGGTCCAAACAATACTCGATTCATATGTTTTTTAGCAATAATCTACAAGTGAAAATTGATTACATTGATCAAGAATTACACATAGTTTTGGTTAACAAATGAACTAGTATAAATACAACGCGTAAAGTCTCCTTACTCTTTACTCTTTCAATGTCATATTATTTAATTATTACCTAACCTTAAAGAAGGAGTTATTTTTGAACAAGGTTTGTGAAACAATTTTTGAAAGTGAATCTTGTTAGATACACTACATGGATTGAAGATTTGATGAAGCAATCCTGTGAAGCTTTGGTTGGGGTAGATTAGTGAGTCTTTACTTGTTGCTTGTAGTTGTTTACTTTGATCTTTCAATTGCATGCAAGAAGCTCCAAAATACTCTAAGTGAAAACTGTTTTCAAAGCACAAATTGTGAAAATTTTTGTTGCATAGTAAAAACAACTGATTGTTTCTGTAAATCAATCGACTGTTTTGTACTCAGGAAAAATCAACCAAATGTTTTTCAAAAACAACAATTGATTTTACTTAATAGCGCGAATTGCAGCTACAAAACCATGCGCATTGCAGCTTTTCAAAGAAACTAAGGCATTTTCTGATTTTGTGAAACTATTCTAGCATTCACTTGAGAGTGTAATTTGGAGAGAAAGCTTCAAGAATTGAGAGGTTGATCAAGATTTGATAAATATCCACCTTGGAATTGGAAGAGAGGAGCACACTGCAACTGATCTTCATTAAATGGAAATGTTTTCTCACTGTCTTGAATTGGTTTAGCTGCTAATTTTGAGCTTGTATTTGTTGTTATTCAGTTTTGATCCAATATTGTTATTCTTTTACACTTAGATAGGGTATTTAAGTGTAATTGGTGTTGTATTGAGTTGGAATTTCATTTTTGGTATAAGTTTACATTGTACATTGTAGTAGGGTTTTGCATTTTGTGTAGTAGGGTTATACACAAGGGTTAGATCAATATTTAGGATTCAAGATTGAGTCTTTGTATTGTACTTGATTGTAAACTTTGTGATCTTAATGAAATCTTTGCAAGATTTGCAAAGGACTGGATGTAGCTCTTCAGGAAAAGTGAACTAGTATAAAATCATTGTATATCTCTTTGATTTGGTTGTTATTTGATTCATGTGCCTTTTATACATCAAAACTGGTTTTTTGGTACAAATAGCCGATTAAAATTGAGAAATAGCGTATTGATTTTCTGGGCAACATTCAAGATTTGATTCTGGTAGTGAAAACAGTCGACTAAAATTTAAATTTAATCAATTGTTTTTCTGGATTGATTGTAAAAATGATCATTGACATATCTCTTGGTTGAAAAATCAATTTTAGCTATAATATCAGTTTGTAATCACCTTAAACCATTGGATTACTCACTATTTTTCATCATCACTGTGAGAAATCTATTTAATCAATTTTCTAGAAAATTTTAATCAACTGTTTTCAAGTTTTAGCTTGCTATTTTTTCTAGATGGAAATCTTTTGAAAAACTTTTTCAATCATTCTTTTTCACAAACAATTTTGAAAGAAGCATTTTAGATTGATCACTGTTAAATCTTGAAAATCTGTCACGAGTAAAAATTTTAATTGATTGAATTTGATTTTAATTGATTAATTTTCCTACTAGTACAATAGAATTTTGCCTAAGTATTACTGGGCAAATTTCAGTCAATTGAATTGTATTTTCAACTTGTTGTTTTTCTATTTACTCACTACTAGAAAATTTTAATTGATTGTTTTAACATTTAAATTGACTGTTTGTCTAGGCACGAATAAAAATTGATTTTAGCTTGTTGTTTTTTGTTTTTAATTAATTGATTTGTGTGAATGTTGATTGTTGAGCATTGATCAATAGAAATTACAATTTTTTTCCAACTTCTTTAAAAAAAAAAAAATCAATAGTTCACTTCACCCCCCTCTTGAACTTTAACCTACATATTTTTCAACAAATCTTTCAAACGAAAAGTTTGTTTTGTCATTTCCCATCCCTCTTAAACTTTAACCTACACATTTTTCAACCTACATATTTTTCAACAAATCTTTCAAATGAAAACTTTGTTTGGTCATTTGATAAGATAATGTCTTTGTTAATAATTAATGAAAATTTTCATTCACAAATCAAATCTCTCTTCTTATGTGTTCACCTATTTTTTTCAACATTAAAGTTCACACAAAAAAACATAAACAAATAACACTCCTAAGATATAGTTATTTTCACCCTCTAGAAGTCTGCTTGCTTCCAATTTAACCCACAATAACATCTACTCACATACCAAGTACGACTATAGCGCTAAACACATAAAGCATGCAAGGGTGATATAATGAAAATCAATATATCATCGTAGATGTTATGATATGTTTAATTCATTATACACATATCGAGATCATGCATATGAATGAAAATGAACACATATTTAGTCTTACGTCATGTCATGTATAAGGCATCCTCTAAAGGACTCTAAACCATGATAAGAAAAATCTCACCAATTGGGTCAAGGTTCTTGATGTTTACCAAGCCACATGTACATCTATTACCAATTTTGATGTAAGCCTACTTCAGCCACTTTATGCCCTGCCTACATGACTAGAGAGCAGTGAAGTCAAAATACTTCTGTTAAGTGAGTCTCATGTTTATCACTACCACCCAAGGTCTAATACCACCCTAAGTTTCCATACACCACCAATGAAGGAACATGCATCACCCATTCAAGCCAAACTTATCCAGGATCAAACCTTATATACATATATACCACCCTATTATATATCTGTACATAAGTGATTTAACTAGGATCCACCACCCATGAAAGCGCATATGGCATGCATAAAATATAACATGCATCTCAATATTCATTATATATTTTTCTAGAGCATATATAATTAAATGTCACCTTTTATGCATCAAATATCTATAAAAATGTATAAAAGCATAAAGAAAACATTATAACATCGCCATCTCAACATATTATCAATTGAGTGAGCTCCTCTTGCTTGAGCGAACTCATCATCATAAACAAGATTACAATCATTTTCCTTGAGCTTAGAGTTAAATGCAACCTGAGAGCAACACCCTCCCAACTCTCTCCTCACTCAACAACCACCTCACCACTTAAGTGTCGATCACTTGAGCGTTATAGCTTATCACAGTCGTTTAATGAGAAAGTAATTGTGTTTTCACATTGTAATGTATAACGCAGTGCTAGATCATCTAACGACAAAGAAATGAGAGTATAGAAAGGGGAAAGTTAATCCCAAGTTGTCTCCCAATAAATCCACTCGATCAGTATTCAAAACTTATCTATAAGTAATAAAAGTTATTAATACCAGTAAATTAAAAGGGGTTGAGGACTATAGTGTAGGAAAAATATAGCAGACGATGTAAAACAGTAAAAGAAGCAGGTTAACTCTCTATAGAGGACCATCTTCAAGAATGTAGATGAGAATAAAGAGTTCACAAAGCTAGAGGCTTGATCGGGAGCTTAATAGGAGTTTGGGTCTCCAAGCAAACTTTTGGACCCAAATTCAAGTTCAAATTAGAAAAAGGTCACTATGGAGTTTTTTTTGGAGCATCAAGAATACGAGATCTCCATTTGTGAAAATTGTACAGAGTAGTATAGGAATTTATTTTGTGCCTTGTATTTTGGGCAAAGTAGTGTAGGATTTCTTTTTGGCTTTGTAATTGGGCCAAGCTTTGAAGTGGTCAAACCTTAAACTTAGGAGCATTTTTAGGCACCAACTAGGTCATAAACCCTAGGTTGGACACCAAAGTAGGTTAAAAACCCTAGCTTGTCATGCTAGGTAGGGTTAGACACCACTTCTCCACGCCATGTACGCTTAGTGACAGTTGTCACTCTCCTAATGGAGAGGATTTGCTCCTCTTATAGAGTGACACTTGTCAACCACCCATTTGAGAGGATTCAGAAACTTGCAAGACAAGTTAGGGTTAGGGTTAATCATCTTTTGGCCTAGAGGTCTTGTTTACATGTAATTTCAACTTTGATGAGATAATGAATTGTTGTCCAATTCTTCAACATTTCAAACTTGTCTTGGTTCTCTCTAGATTAGTCTTTCTCAAGACATTTTTTCTAGATTTCTCTTAAGTGTTGGCCTAACCTCACTCTAGGAATTCAACCAAATTACCGTCTCAAATTAAATCATGCAACATCTACTGCTTCTACATACTTTTGCCTCTATCATTCTCATCCATGCATTATTATTCAACATGAAACAACGAAGAAGAATAATTGAAATGAATTGATGCATGTAATGGGTACTGTTAGATCGAGCACTTACCACTAGGAAAAAACATATAGCCATTAGTCAGGGCACAACTCTTTCTACTTAAGAGCATAGCAACCCAAGCACCACGATTTGATTGTGAACCTGGCCTCTACCACGAGACAATTGATGCTACCTGCAACAATCTCCCCCTCAGTAATTGTCCCACTAAACTCTGGGAATCGAACTCGTGACCTTGGCTTTGATACCAACTATAGGAACGACTAGCTCCAGAAGGGGGGTTGAATGGAGCTTGGACTCAATTCGCTGTAAACAAAAACCTCTAAGCAAGATCATCCAAGGCAAGAATATATAAGCACATATGAAATAAATTTATACTGGTTCACCCTAATCTCTTGGGCTACGTCTAGTTCTCTCTTGAACAAATCGTTTAAGAGGTTCTACTATTCAGAAAATAGTTACAACGAGTACACAAACCTCTCCAGGTTACAACGAATACACAAACCTCTCCAGGTTATAATGAGTACACAAACATCTCCAGGTTATAACGAATACACAAACCTCTCTAGGTTATACGTTATCCCAATCTCTAGGTTATAATGAGTCTCACTCTTCCCCTGAGATCAAGACCACTCAAGATTTAAAGAAGCACTCTAAAAGGGAGAACAATGAAAGCTCACAAGGGTTTACTTCACAATGGTGAAGAATTACACAATGGTTTCGCACAACCTTAAACTAAAAATGCTCTCAATAGCAGAATGACAATAGACATTCAGTAAATACTCTAATTCTTTAAAGTATTGTAAAAAAGTGTTTCTCTTTTTGCTTCTTATTCTGTGTTGTTCAACTGTAAAATGTTCCTCTATATGTAGTTTTATAGAAATTAGCCGTTGGATGCTTGAAAGGGGCAATCTTGACCATCTAATTGATGAAACTAGCCATTGGAAGAATAACTTCTACTTTTGATTCTGCATTAAAGCTGACTTTATCTCCATATAGAAATAATGTAAATTACACAAAATATCTTTGATTTGAAACAATTAATCATGTTTAAATATTTCATAATAAGTTTAATACTTTCCATTATGAATAAATTTGAAAGTCAAAGCACAATATGTTATAAAATCTGATTTTGATATTTATGTGGAAGACATTTTAATTTATTTTTCAGGTTTAGAAACAAATCAATTAATTATATTTAAATATTTCATAAGAATTTGAATAATTTTCATTATGAACAAATTTGAATGTTAAAACACAACATGATATAAAATATTATTTTGATATATATGTGAAAGGCACTTTAATTTGTTTTTCATATTTACAAATAGTTTTAAAATATTTTTGTCTTCTTTTAATTTTAAACAAAATTAATATAATTAAAGAATAGTAAAAAATACTTATTTGGATCTGTAGGACATCTCTACATACTCATCATGTTTAGAGATTTGTGGATATTACTGTCACAGCAGACACATAAGATCATCAAATCCAAACACATACTTGAAGTATTGTTATGATCAAAACTTTATTAGATGATTAGATCATCTAAAGGGACTTTGGACTGTCTAATGATTCAACAACTTTGGACCGTCTTAAGAACAAATAATTGTTGAAAAACTATCAAGATATTAAACAGTGGAAGATTTTATTTGATGAAAAACATGCAAATTTACAACTACATAAAAACAAATGCAAAAATATTTATTATTATTTACAAAAATAGATTTGATCATTTCTCTTAATTATTTGTCATATTTTTTCTTTCTCCTCCTTTTTTGTCATCACAGAAAGGGTTTAATTTAAGAAATCATCACTGCTATAGGGAGATGCTGATAAAGATTTTAAGTGGTTATGTGTTTGGGGTGGAGAATTTTTAATAATAAGGATGACTTCAAACTCTAGCTCACTAACCTTTCTTCAACACATAAATCCTATGGTTCTTGTACACATTTATCAATTACATATTGTTAAATAATTAACAGGTGAGGGAACAATATTCTTTCATATTTTGGAGATTCCATGTCATGTGAATTTCTGGTTTGAATAACACAATAATTTGGGTGAAAAAAACAAACCAATTGAAGTTTTCTAGATGTATAAATTTGGTAAAGGGGGATTGCATCTCAGACTCTTAAAATTAGAAAATGTATAGCATAAATTATTTAAGAAAAGAAAACAAAATTTCACCAGACTTTTAAAATTATAATATATATATATATATACGTGTGTGTGTGTGTGTGTAAATCAACATATCTTGTTTATACTTGAATCTTGCCTAAAAGATTTTTAAAAAAGAAAAAAAAATGATTTTGAAAACTTGAAACATGCATTAAAAAAGATAAATATAGATGCAAATAAAATTTTAAACAAAAATATTTGATGCAATGAGTTTAAGTCATTTGATATTTTCCATCATTCAATTAAGATCATACCCAAAAGTTCTCTTAAATATTTAACACCTTCTTCAACAAGGGGTTTTATAAAAATAATTGTTAATTATTCATCAGTTGAGACAAATTGCGAATCAATGATACCCTTTTGAACATGATCTCTTATAAAATGATGTTTACTTTCAATGTGCTAAAAAACACACTTTTATAAATAAAATAAAAAAATTGAAGAAACCAAGTTAGTGTAAATCAAATTAAAAAAATTATGAAAAAAATATGACACCTTGCTTAAATAGTCACATATTATCAAATACATGTAAACACTCTTAGAATGTCTAATGTGTAAAAGATTTAGACTAACAAATGCAAACAAAAAAAAATACTTATCTCGTAGACGGGACATACCGTCTAATCTTAGATAAACATTTGTTAGTAGAATGTGAACTTCTCATCTGTATTTGACCAGTTCCAACAAATCTCATTCATCTTTGTCTCTTGTCTCTCAATTCTGGGAATGTAGACTTTCTTACCTTTAAGAACAGTGAGCATCCATTTTTCCAATTCCAATATTTGAGTCTTCTTGTTTGGATTTAATATATCTACAAGAGGAAGAATTTTCTCTTTTGGTACCCACATTGTTTTGGGTTCTTTCATGTTAGTTTTCCTTCTAGATTTATTCTTGAAGGTTCTTGCAGAAATAGGATGTATAATGGAAGAACTAGATGATGTATTATTTTGATCACAACCTATTCCTTTCTTATCATGAGACTTTCTAGAACTTTTTATCAACATGTTTAGAGAATTTTCATTTTTATTTGAATGAGATAAAACTTTTATAAGAGTCAAATTTTCAGTTATAATATCATCAATGTTTATCTCATTGATTCAATAGGTCATTTTCATATTTTTTTTCTCTAATTAACAATTTTTTAAAGTTTTTGAGATTTGTGTTCTAAAATGAAAGTTCCCTTTTAAGGTTTTTATTTTCATTATACAATCTTTCTTTTTCTTGGAGAAGCTCTGTATTTTTTAGAGAAATATCATTTAGACTACTTTTTTCTTGTTACATTAATTCAATTTCTTTGCAAGCATTTTTATAATTTATTCTTATGGTTTTATATGCAAATGCTATCATACCATTATTAGATATTGCTTCTTGATAAGCTAAACGAACCTATTAATATCAGTAAAATCTACCTCATTATTTAAGTCCTCTGACATATACTTATCTGTCACATCAGCCATGAGACCTATGTTTGTCTCCTCTTCAAAATCAAAATTGGATGAGTCCAAATCTCCCCAGGTTAACATAAGACTCTTCTTCTTTCTAGAAGATTTCTTCTTCTTTTCTTTCTCCTCTTTTTCTTCAACCTGATCAGGACATTCTGATTTGAGGTGTCCTGACTTCTTACAGCCATAGCAAACTATCCTTTCATCTTGCTCCTTGTCATCTTTAGTCCTGAACCTTCTATCATTTCTCTTGCTCTCTTGCTTTCTAAACATCCTTTTGATCTGTTGGTGAGGATGGAGATCTCAACATCAGACTCTGTATCATCTGATGTATTGTCTATCTCTTCAAAAGCTTTGGGTGGTACCTTTTTCTTTACAGTTTTCTGAGATGATTTCAAAGCCAAAACCTTACATTTTGTTGAACCTGCATCATTCTGTATGACCTGCTCATATATAGTAAGAATACCTACCAATTCTTCCAACGGCATGGCCTCAAGATCTTTAGAAGTTCTGATAGTAGTTTCTCGAGCTCTCCACTTAGCAGGTAAAATTCTGAGAATTTTATCATTGATTTCATATTGACGAACAGTTGACCCCAAGGATCTTAGACTGTTTAGGATAACTTACAAACAAGAAACCATAGATTGTATAGATTCATGATCTTCTATAGCAAACATTTGATATTGATGTTTAAGCATAGTCAATTTATTTCTTTTTACCTCTATTGAACCTTCATATGTGAGAGCAAGTGTATCCCACATCTCCTTAGCACTAACCATGGCATGCACCTTTGATATTTCTTCCTCAGATAAAGTACACATTATAAGGTGCCTAGCTTTAGCATTATTTTGACAAATGGGTTTCTCCTCCTCCGTCACAGATTCAAAAGGAAGTAGTTCTCCTGATTTATCAATCAATGTAGGTATACCATTTTTAATAATATTAATTAACTCGATACTGTTATATTGGATGAAGCCAATCATCCTCATCTTTCAAAGCTCATAATTTTGGCCTTTGAACAAGGGTGGTCGGCTCACGTGTAGTTTGTCTCCTTTCATTGACTTCTTGTAGGATCGTGCCTCAAGTCCTGTGAAGAACTAACCCCTAAAGTTAACTTTGCTACCAACTGTAGGATCGAGCGCTTACCACTAGGTCAAAAGCTATAGCCATTAGTTAGGGTACAACTCTTTCTACTTAAGAGCGTAGCAGACCAAGCACCACAATTCGATTGTGACTCAGCCCACTTGGCCTCCGCCATGGGATAATTGATGCCACCTACAGCAAGTACAAAAACCCTTTCAGGTTACAATGAGTACAACCTCTACTCTAAACCTCACCTTAGGAATTCAACCAAATCACCATCTCAAATTAAAATCATGCAAACTCTACTGCTTCTACATGTTTTTGCTTTCATCCATGAATCATTATTAAACATGAAACAACAAAGAAGAAGAACCAAATGAATTATTGCATGTAATGGAAGGCACAATTACATCACAACAGGTACAAAAACCTTTTCAGGCTACAATGAGTATACAGACCTCTCTAGGTTATTCTTTTCAATCTCCCTTGATTGAGATTCAGAACTCTCAAAGAAAAGAGAACACTCTCACTAAGAGCAAAATTAAGCTCGCATGGGTATAACTTCACAAAGTGCAGAATTTTACAAAGGTTTATCACACAATCCCGATGACACTTAAAAGTTAATAAGACTATAAGACTCTATTCAATTGTTTTCATATTACTGATGCATATATTTCTCGTGTATATGTTGAATATCTTCATCTTCATCCTTAATCTCTTTATATAAATTCTTGGATATGATCATAGTAGGCTTGATCAAGAAAGCTTTCATCTATGTAAAAGATCTTCAAAGTAAACTCTCTTTATGGAAAGTCTTGTTTTGTACTTACGAACTTTTTCTTATATATTAATGTAAAGATAGATAATTTCCACAATATTGCAGATATAGAAAGAATTAAGATCTTTTTTTAAATTGTTTCCAAAATTATTTTTCAATATGATTGTTTTCATATTAAGGTGTGACGAGAGAATATGTTTATTCTAGAAAATATATGTTTAATTACGACTGTGATGAGAGAATGATAAATTGTCTATCATGTTAAAGCTTTGTAGATTGTCTGGTCTACTAAGATCTTATAATTGCATCTACATGAAACAAATGCTATCATAATCATAACCATATAAAAGCATATAAATAACATATAGTTTTTTGTTTTCATCAAAACTTAAACATTGTTCATAGTCTACTATCAAAACATCTAGTGGGATAAAAACTGTCTAAGTCTCAACAATCTCTCCCTTTCTAATGATGACAAAAATTATAACTTTCAGAAACAATACTTGGAAATTTAAACATTTTAGTAATGCACAAAAACTCATTGTATAAGAAGATCATGTGTTCATGTACAGTTAATAGAAAATACAAAGCAATGAAGTAATGGTAACATAGAGACAAAGAAGAAATATTTTAAATAGCCAAGTGTAAAATAACTAAAAAGGATTGTTCAAAAGCATAATAAAAGAAAATGAACTTTTTCTCTCCATTTTTTGTTAATGTAAAAAATGGTTCACAAAAAATTCAAGGTTAAGGAGGAGGAGGAGGGGGTTATGGAGGTGGTTGCGATGATGTCAAGGGATTCCTCAATTGGTTTAGAAACTCTACAAAGGAGGTTTGGATATGAGCAGCAAGAAATATAGCAAGTTGATCTAGATGCTGGTTTTGTCTAACCTCTCTCTGCCTTAAGTGTTCAGATGTTGCTCCCCTTTCTTCTCTTAGAGTGTCTTGTACCAACTGTTGGAATGTGTTTAACAAAGTAGACGGTTGTTGTTGAATCAACTCGCTAGAAGGAGGAGGTATTTGGGCTTTAGCTTCTGGAAGGGTCACTAGATGTTGTTAGTCAAGTGGTTCTTTTATAGAAGTTTCCATGTGCTGATCTAGAATTTTCTCAACTTCTATCCTTATTTCCTCTTCAGTAGCTATCTTCAGTAGAAACGATTCTCTTGAAGCATAACGCCATGCCAAAACACTTATATTGTTCTCCTTTAGAAACTGTTCCATAAGCTTTATATGAAAGATAACCTCTTCAACATCATCATCCAACCATGGCTTGATCTTAGCAAAACAAAGTTGATGAAGGTCATAGTGACCAACAACTCCTCTTGGGAGGACAATGCCTCCTGGGAACCTCACTGACTAGTTTTTTCTTGTATTAGCTTAAAATTTTGTAATTAGGCTTGTGGATCTAATTAGAGCCCACATTTAGGCACATCTTTGCTTTAGATTTCAAAGCCTTTATAAGGCCTAAATGTACTAAGAACTTAGACAAAAATCACTTGCCAAAATCAATATTTCTTGTTTTTGTCTTTTTATCTTCTTTCATTCCATTTTCACTCTTTTTCTTCTCCACCTCTTCTCTACTGCATTTTTTGTTCTTCACCAATGGAGAACTAAATCTCTAATGATCAATTCACGAAATCAAGATCAAACAAGTCAAGTTGAGTTTCACAATGATCGTTCTTTCCCAGTTTATTCCTCTCATTTCTAATTTCAGTTTTGCTCCTTGTGATATCAAATTGTGTTTCTAATTTTGGAATTCAAATTAGGAATCAATTGAATCTTAATTTGAAAATTGAATACGAATTGAATTTAATGATATTGAGATTTAATTCGTATAACTTGTTTAGTTAATTAATTGAATCAGTTAATTGTTCAAACTTGAATCTGAATATTTTGAGAACTTTGATATTCAATTATTTGATTGTTGAATTTGTGATTGATTCATTTTGATCTTTCTATTTTCTTAAAATTGATATTCAATTATGATTTGTTTTCTTAAAATTTCATTTTATATTTTTCAAACTCTAAACCCGCAAATTAATTTGTACATAACAATACTAAAGATTGAATACAGTAAACTTAATAATCGATCTTGGTTGTACTCTGTACTGAAAAAGTTAACGAAATTAAGTATCTTTGATTTAGTGAACAATAATGAAAATCAATGCATCACTACTGTAACCATGGGTAAGGTATCGTATGTCATATTTCACACCTATTTCGACCCTTATATCATCACATCCCCTAGTTTGCATATGGAGTGGTGGTAAAAGTCTTAACTTCAAAAAAGTCCCTCGCAATGATCTTTTGAGGGTAGAAGTTCATGATTGATCACGTTCAAGGTGATCAAGTAATACAAAAAGAACATAATTACCTTTAATTCAAGAAAATCCTAAATTTTAACACTGAATATTTTAGTTCATAATATACATAGATTTATTGCAATTTATATGGAATCAATATAAAGACCTATATATATCCACCCCAACCAAAGCCTACAGGGATACTAAACTTTGGATAGCATGCACTCCCATTATTTGTTTTCGAGTAGTTGAATGACACTAATCTGACATATTCAAGTTACAATTTAGTTTGTTTCAAGAGGTCCTTGCCCCACCTAAACACTTGGATAAGGTCCACAAAATTGACATGTGTAGATGACTAGACAAAAATTAGTAAGCAAAGCTTGCGAAGTGAATCAACATGTGGAATATATGTTGTGAACTAACGTTGTTTGGTCATCTAATGTAGGGACCTCTGTACCACACTTGAGAGTACCTAGAATGGTATATGGCCTTTCACAAATTTCTTGTCAGTGTAATGTTAACCTATTTTTGCAATGATGACAAGTGCACCAGTCACAAACGTAGCAAGTAATAAATATTATTCTTTCTCAAAAGATTTGTGCAATACACAACAATTAAATTATTATAATAAATTTAGACTCAAGAAATAACCCATAACTAAAATGTTGTGTAGAAATTCAAACAAGTAAATATGTTTAGGGTTTTTATATCAAAACTTGCAATACAGTAAGAGATTAATAGAATGAAACTGTCAGGGTTAGATTTCACCAAACCTTACCCTCATGTACGAATATACTTTTCTTCTTTTCAAAAAATTATCAATGTGAATGCACAATAATACTCAACCTAATTCCTCAACATATGAGCTTGAGATTATCTATTAACTACCAATTTCTTGATCAATTATATAAATGAATCTTGTTTTTGCCACAAAGATTTTAAAATAACAAATGAATCATGCTCTATTCCTAGACATGAGCTTTCATTTGGTAAATTAATTCAGATAAGGATTGCAATAGATTTTTTTCCAATACTCTCAAGAGTCAAAAATCAAGTTATGAATCAACACTGCAAACACTAAGTATAAAATTAAAATATTGATATATTGAATGAAAAACATTTATGATAAGTCGTAGATCAAACGAAACTAATTACATGAGAGTTTATTTTTTTTACATCTAACCCCAACACTAATGGGTTTAGCTCCTCATAGTTATGAGAAGACCAAATAACCAATAAGAACAACAGAAGAAGGTTGATTAAACCCATAAACCCTAAGTTGCCTCCAAGTCTAACTTTTTATGATCTTTGGCTGAAGATGCAAAATGCAAAAGGTTTCTTAAATAGAATCTATTTTTTGACACTCACGCCCAGTCCAGCAAAGTGGCACTAAGTAAAATTGGACTATGCTGCAACTTTCAACATCCTGAGTCTGACTAGAAAAGTAGTGTCCCGCTCAACTTTGTTGAGTTTGGCCTAGCTTTCAGGATTAGCATTCCAATTTTTCACCTTGTTTGCTCTTTGGGGAATCCAATCTTGCTCTTCTTAACCCAAATGCTTCATGTTCATTTATTTGACAAAATTAATGGGATTTAGAGTAAATATTGATGAAAAAATCAGGTAACATGTTATTTATCAAAACATGAGAATTAGTAAGTTCCAAGCTTAAAAGGTATTGATTTCATCATGAAAATAAGCCCAAAAATATTATATAATGTAACTCTATCAAATTTCACCAAACATAGAATCTTGATTACCCTCAAGTTAAGGTAACTTGGCTAAGATGAACAATTACTCCATACTGATATAGCAATTCAGAAAAAATTCCCCATTCACATCAAGAATCACTCAAATAGGCTTCTCTTCAAATCAACTCATGAATGAACAACCTAATCCATTCACAAATCTCAATGAAAAATCATACTCAATTTATTATCAAAGATTAATAAATTAGTCCAAGTCATTCATCAATGCATTATAACTGTTATCTAGCCAAGTTTCCAGTTATTCACAAAACAAACTAGAAAAAACAGAAAAAAATAAAAATAAATAGAAAAGTAAAAACACCCTCTAAATCTTCCAAATCTTTGAGATTTTTTTCTCCTTTCTTTCAACATCATGATCCATTTGCCTCCCCCTCCTCCAAATTGGCCCTGGTCCCCAGTCTAAATAATCTTTCAACAATGAAGACCAAGAAACCAAGTTGCAAAAATCAACACATGAGCCCGACGCAGGTAGTGTGATGTTTGACACGACAACTCTCAATAATAATATCCCTTAAATGCGTTGGGTGCAGCTCAGTTGCACTTGACTTGGCTTTCACCCTAAAAATCTCTCTACACTTTTTACTAGTGAAGATATGTTGGTTAAGATCATTTAAGACCACCGAAATCCTACACCACTACAAGAAAAAAGTTATTTAGAGACCAATTTTTAGCTACCAAATAAAATGGTTGCTAATTGTGACCAAAATAATCACTAAATTAGGTTTTGGTTATTAAATACTACAAAATAAAAATAATGATTAGATTTAGTGACCAATTGAGTCAAAATAATTGATATTTAACATTAGCTATCAGATTTAGCCACTTATACTATTAGATTCTAAATTAGTCTCTATAATTTAAAATCTAATAATATAAGTGGCTAAAACCTTGGTAGTTAATGTTAGATATTAGTTATCTTGACTTAATTGATCACTAAATCCAATCATTATTTTTTATTTTGTAGTTATTTAGCAACCAAAACTTAATTTAGTGATTATTTTAATCACAATTAGCAACCATTTTATTTGATAGCTAAAAATTGGTTTCTAAATAGCTTTTTTCTTGCAGTCCACAAAACAATGAAAATAAAAACAAAATACAAAACAATAAACTGATAAAAATAAACTCTGGGTTACCTCCCAAAAAGCATTTGTTTAACGTCCCGAGTTTGACAAATAATTTGTTCAAGGTAGATGAATCCTAGGTTGTAGCATTCTCCTAGGAACAATTTTTGTTTTTCTAGAATATGAACTTTCAATCTCTACAGTTCCATCATCTTTAGCTTCCTTGACAACCATAAACTATACCATTTTGAATACAATTTTCTCTAGAGGGATCTCATCTTTGAACTACCAAATATGATTGGTAGACCCGGTCTAAGATCAACTTGCAAGGATATTGTATCAATTTTCCTCTTGACCTTCTCCACTCTGAATAACGTTGCTAAATTATAATCATCAAGATCCTCAGGCTCCTGCTTTGATGGAGTAAAGCATCCAAAAACTTTCTTCATATTGGTTGAGGTGCTCACCTTCTTCTTTATCACCAAAGAAGCTTCTTATTTCAAAAGCATATGATAAGAAATCTTTTTCACAAGTGGAGCTTTAATCTCCTCTTTTTTTTCTCTTTTTTATTTTCTTCTTTCTCTATATTTTTTTCTTTATTTTTCTCTTCTTTATGTTTTCTCTCTTATGTTACAACCTCTTCACTCATTTTTTCTCTATACTTCCTTGCTGACCCACCTCTCTCTCATCAATGCTGCTTTTCTATCTATCATTCAACCCAACCTTTCTCTCGCTTCTAATGATGATTGTTTTACACTGCTTTTTGGGATTGACTTGTGTGTTTGCATAGAATGATCCCTCCTACTGATCTACCATTTTTTTTTTTGCCAATTGACCTACTTGAACCTCGAGATTCTTAATAGATGCATCAATATTCTTCTGACTCCAAAGGGAGAATTGCACGAATTATTGAAAGGTATATTCTCACTATTTGACTCTCTCATATAATGCTGGATATTGTTGACATCCTTGATTCCACAAATAATTCACTTTTGCAATCTAAGAGCCACTAAGCATTTGGTAATACCCAATTGAGTGGTTGCCTCCACAAAAATCACACCTCGAAACTGGTTGAGTTGGAACTAATGCAGTTTGCATGGCTTGTATCTATTGACTTAGTTTGGCCATTTGCTGAGTGAGAACTTCAATCTGTTGGGACAAGATTTTGTGTTAATCTAAGAGAGAATCTTAAGAATTTAACTCTAGCACTCCTCTCTTCTGTGTCTATGTCCTACCATATTGACTTCTCAATTTAGTAGAAGTTATAGACTCAATAATTGTGATTACTTCTTCTGCAGTCTTGAACAAAACTGAGCCACCAAAAGAAGCATCCAAAATCATCTTCACCTATGGTTGAATCCCATTACAAAAGATATGCACTTGCATCGCCACTTCAAAATCGTGGTTGGGACACTTTCTCAACAAATTCTTAAATCTCTCCTAGGTTTGACTCAATGATTCATCAACACCTTGCACAAAGGTAGTTATGGCTGCCTTCGCCTTTGTATTCTTGGATAGCGAGAAAACATAGGCTAAAAACTTAGTCTCCACATCCTTCTAACCAGTCAGACTTTGGTTAGGTTGTGATTTAAGCCAAACCTTAGCCTTTCCAATTAGAGAGAATGGAAACAATCTCAAGAAAAATGCCTCTTCATCGATTCCTGTGATTCCAACTGTGCCACAGAACTCATAAAATGTATATATATATATAAGTATATGGATCTTCATGATCAAAATCATAAAATTGATGTGAGTTGATAAGTTGTAAGAGCTCGGGCTTCATCATAGCAATCTTTTCATTCATAATGGGCTTCACAATGCTAGTGAATTTTTTAGGACTCATGTATGTGATTGAATCCCTTATTGTTCTTCTGTCATTATGAGTCCCCTATAGGAATTGATTTCATTAGGAAAATAAGTCCAAAAATATCATATAATTTAACTCTATCATGTAACAACTACTATAAGATCTACATATACACTACAAAATCTATCATCCGAGCTGACATTTCTAATTGTAAGCAATTATAATAATCCATATAAGAAATCTTACCAACATTCATTCGCAATTGAACAATTTATGATGTATGCACCACAACCTACTATGGACGATAAAAGACACTCATTTGCATCCAGTATAACTAATTGTATCTCTAGCTTATTTGTAGCAGATCTTATAACATCACCTTCTACCAACGCTTACATGCAATGTATGCATCCAACACATTTTTATAATCAAGTTAGCAACATCCCAAGTAACTCTACAATTACTACACTTTAATTCCAGTGTCACCCACCATCAAAACGACCATAATCATTACAACCACAACCATTAGAATGCAATCTACTACATAACAAATATTATTGTGATTGTAGAACTAGTCACCATTCAGGATACCAAAACTTTGTCATCAAATTAATAATTGTGTAAAAAATTTCAGCTTATTAATAATAGTTTCCAATACTTTAACTTTTCACATTTCCTTCAAAATCAAATTTAAAGTTAAAAACATAAAAATAATTTACTAACACCGAACTAAATTAACATTAATTTTCAAATTTTAAATTAATCGTTACTCTTAACTATCATTCAATTACTTCACTTTATTACATATTTTAATTTAAGTTTCATTTCATTATAATAAAATTCATAAATAATTAAATTCATCCTAATAATATTTCAATGAAATATTTTTAATTAATTATAATGTTTTGCGATCTTCGTTATATTTATACTTTAATATAAATTTAATAATTCAACTTTATATTTTAACTCATTTTATATTTCATACTTCGTTTTTAATTACTTTAACAAAATTTATATATCAATAATAATATTAATGTTGTCAAATTTCAAATTTTTCTTATTTCTTCCATTCAACTTTTTAGAAACTACTATAAGAATAACTAATTTTTTTTCTAAGTATATTAGAGAACTAATATTACAAAACAAAAGTTTATTCACTATTAAATTATTTTCTATTTTGTTCCTTATTTAAAGTCAATTAAAAATTTAATCTCAATATTTTTAATTAATTACTTTAAATTACTTTTATTTATAATAAATTTAATCCTTAATATAAATTTAAAAATTCTACTTTATATTTTGCCTCATTTCATATTTCATATTAGATTTATTAAATTGGTTTACATATAATCTATAATAATAATAATAATGTGAAAGATTTATCTATATTTGATTCAGTTTTTCTACAAATCACTATAACAACAAGAAATTTAATGCTACATTATACAAAACTAATATTACAAAAATAAAAAAAAATCTACCTTTAAATTATTTTTTATTTTATTTCTTCTCTCAAACCAATTAAAATTTAAGTTCAAAATTTTAATTAATTATTTGAAATTATTTTCTTCTTAATTTTATTTTTTGATAATTTTGCTTTTTTCTAAAAAAATTAAAAAAATCTTTCCCAAATTACTTTTTAATTTATTTCTTCTCGTAAACTAATTAAAATTTAATTTCAACATTTTAATTACTTATTTTAAATTATTTTCTTCTCACTTTTATTTATTGTTTTTTTGAAAATATTACTTTTTGCTAAAAAAAATCAGAAATCTTTCTCAACATTCGCTCTCCAAAAAGTTGAATTGCAATAAATTATCCAGAGTCAGAAATCAAAAACACAATTGAAAATTCAGCTATCAAAATTGAATTCTCAAGTACTGTTAGGTTTCATTTGAAGAATCTCTTAAAAGAAATATTATTTTGGTAAAAATAAATTCCTTTTATGTTACCATTTCAACTTTGGGTTGTAAAAAAAGTTTTGAAATGATAGTATGAAAGATTCGTTGACAACACCTTCTACAAAATCAATAATAGTACCAAATCAATATATATATATATATATATATATATATATATATATATATATATATATTTTTTTTTTTTTTTTTTTTTTTTAAATATTTTTTTTTATTTTTTTTTTTTT
>Ga0099825_1002312_pt1 | contig 25287 bp, 8 predicted proteins | sample SiratroredBW_FD_76838 | JGI IMG/M metagenome (GOLD analysis project Ga0099825, IMG submission 76838) | Root nodule microbial communities of legume samples collected from California, USA - Siratro red BW | ecosystem: Host-associated > Plants > Roots > Nodule | place: USA: California | collected... | reverse complement strand
TTTTTTTTTTTTTTTTTTATATTTTTTTTTTTTTTTTTTTTTTTTTTTCTGTCAACTATACATTAATTTCATTTACAATATTATATTACATTCGATGGATTTTTGTATATAATAAAAATAAAACTAGATTCCGGTTGTCCCCAATATTTGTCATTAAATTTCATTATATAAAAATATATTATTGAAATACTAAAACAACGTATAAAAAAATTTCCTCAAGACAGATAAATAGGAATGGAGAGAATATTTCACTCACAGAAAAGAAAAATTATATAAATGATTAAATCAACAACTCATGTTGGCACTAATAATCTATCTTCATTGCATATGGTTTAAAAAGGGGGCTGGTCTCTGGTACTGGCAATGATTAAATAAATTTAGTTTATATAAAATTAGCAAAATTTTGTTTTCGTATAAAACTTTGCTTTTCATCTCTAATAAATTAAAAGTTTTAGTCCTTATTATCAGATCACATTCCTAAATTGCTTATGTGTCTAGGAAAATAGGTTCAATAATATCTCGTAGTATTTATAGCATAATGTTAATATATGTTAAACCCCCAAATGCAAATTCAGCGAAAGCTTTCTATAAATTGATACTTAAAGTTAATTAAAAATTGTGAACGGGTAAAGGGCATTTAAGTTAATTTATAATTAGTTTATATTTTACTGTTATATTCACATATAATCAGTTATAAAAAAAATTAAAAACCTAAATACTTAAGATGGTTAATTTTAGAAATACATATTTTTATTTCTCTTTAACGAGATATCAAATTTAAATTTTGTATTAAAATAAGAAGAAAGAACCAATCTCATCATCTCTCGAATATTCTCGAGGAACATGACCTTATTACAGTAAGGAAAGTTTTGATGCCAAACATTTTTCTTAAATAACTCATTAATCTCATTAATTGATTATTTCACATTTGGCTATCCACTTTTAGCCTTCTAATGAGATGATATTAATGAAAGAAAGTGTATAAGTAAAAAGAAAAAAGACATTGTGAGAGAACATTGAAGTTGCTTTAATTAATTGAAAGTGATTGGAAAATTTTAATGTACACGTATTTCTGAAAAAAATAAAAGGAAACTTGAATTTACTGGAAAAGACTATTTCACCCTTCACATTGATATTATTTTAATTTTAAATTTCAAAAATGACATTACATCAAATTATAAGTCAATTTGTGATCACAATAAATCATGGTTATTCAACTCAAGATTATCACATTGATTTGCTGGATTACATAAACAAATAGTTGAATTTAAGATAAACATTCACAAGGACACTTTTTGGAACATGTTCAACCTAGGCCCATAAATTTTGTTCTGGTGAATCCTCCAAATCATCTAAAACAAACACCAGAATCATCTTCTCTATTACGAAATATCATTCGTTCATCTCAAAAATTATGACTTTGTAGTTACTTAAACTTTTTTACAGTCAGAAAAACATAGATAATGTAGAAAAATCCAATTAAATTAAAGAAGTTAAAAAACATGAATGGTTGGCACCTACCCCATGTACTAAAGTACCTGTTCTGTGATAATAAAAGACAAGCGTGTTCCTCGTTCTCTCCCTTCAACACAACAAGGTTGCAACTCCCACACTGTACCATGAAACCTCTCATTGTAATCCTCACGCTCTGCCTCATCGCTGTTTTCTCACAAGCAGCAATCCCATTACTCATTCACTCTCAACCTCAACCCAATGAATCTTTCAAGGTCAATCAAACCAAGCCCCAGGTAACAAAGTTTCTTTCTTTACTTTAACAAATGTTTCTGAAAGTAAAAAATAGAATACCCTTTACTCTAAATCTTCAAAGTCATCTACTTTTACCTATAAAGTTTCGTTGTTCTAACTGAAGGAACATAGATAGACCATAGAATATGAAAGGGTACTTAGATTTCGATTTTGAACTGAAGCATTTTTTCAGATCTTCTTACTGCATGTGAAATTGTTTTACAGAACACAGCTAGTTCCTGTACTTACACGGTGACCATCAAAACAAGCTGCAATTCTCCCTCTTACACCAGAGATCAGATTAGTCTCTCATTTGGTGATGCTTATGGCTATCAGGTTCCTTCTCTGTTATGAAATTAGGCCAATGAAAATTGAAAATACAAATTGGGGTGTGGTGGTTAATTTGGTGCTAATTGGTGACTTTGTTGGATGATAAATCAATGAATGGATCAGGTTTATGCGCCAAGATTGGATGATCCTCGTTCAGGGACATTCGAGCGCTGCTCTACGGATACATTTCAGATATACGGTCCGTGTATGTATCAGACATGCTATCTGTATCTATACAGGAGTGGATACGATGGTTGGATTCCAGAGAAAGTGACCGTGTACAGCAATTACTACAGTCCTGTTACATTTTACTACAATACTTACATACCTAATGGTATTTGGTATGGCTTTGACTACTGTCGCGGTTATGTGTCTTCTTCTGCAGCAGAATAGTGAAGTGTAGTATTACTAGTACTGAACCTTGTGAAGTCTTTCACTTTCTCATCTATGAAATAATTGGAGGTCCAAACATGAACCCTTCTGTTTTGGGCTCATCATAGTGGACCTTCTATTCACCCTTTTGTTGTGGGTTTCATGTATGAACTTACTATTTACTAGTTATTACTATCTTTTAGTTTTTTGCATGGATCTTTGTTCTTTTAGTAGATATTTTATTTTCTTTAATCGGCATTGGGACATGTCCACCACATGCTTGACATATTTCCTCAATATGCAAAATACTGTGGAATTCTTAACTGATCCTACTGAAATAAAGTGATGACAGCTTCCATTCGCGTCGACCATGCAGCAGCCTTATAGCTTAGTTCAATTGGCACGTTGTTTCAGCTTGTATACTGAAAATTGAAAATTGATCTGTATCTTTGATAACAGTAGGTTTGTGTAGCTGTTGAAGTGTAAAGAGAAGGATATAAAACTCTTCAAAAGAAAATCAGTTATTAAATGCACGGGGCTTAGGAAAAAGATTGGACTTGTTCTAATTATTTGATGGACCTCAATCACCAAAGACAGCTAATCACGAGAAGTAACCAATACTTCATTTTTAGAGAAAGGTAACCATTACTTGATTAGACTCGCTTGTTCCCAACTTAATTATGAGATTTTTCTGCCTTCCATATGTATATCTATCCATTGAAGGCTGTCTTGGTGTGGATATCAGAAGGATAAAATAAATTCTTTAACTGATATCGTTAGGTGTGATGTTTTTCTTTGTCATCGCTTGTTCTTCTCTTTTTATTCTTTCTTTGTATATTCTTCTTTTCATCATGAATGATAAAGTGTTATCTTGTAAGTATATTCTTGATTTGTAATTGATATTCATTGTTAAATGTGAACTTTTGGTGAAACCATTTAGGAAAACGATTATTCTGGCATGCTTCATAGATTTGTTTTAATTTTGATTCAGTCTTTCTTGTTTGTGACCTCTTTGTCAGATGTATTCTCATGCATCTAGAAAATCTGCTATGAAATAAACTATAAATTAGAATAAAACTCAATAAGAGTTGAATTACATTTTTAATAACATTTTCAAATAAACATTTCTAGATAAACAAAACATCTGAACTCTTTTTAAAAAACATTAAAATACAATTTAATGTTTGTTCAAACTAGGTCTAACCAGAAAATTACAAACTTCTTTAAGGCACGTAACTACCACGTCCCTCACATCCAAGAAATCATAAAGCTGAAGTGAAAATACTCAAATCAACTTCCTGCTATTATAATACTTTTTTTTTTACTTTTCTTCATATTATTCAATGTGAGACAATACTCAGTTGATAACAATAAATATAAAGGTTATGTGCTAAAACTAAATATATAATATAAAACTTTCTTTTAGTCTAACCAACACTTTCAAAAATATGACAATGGATACTTTATAAAAGAATTGATTTATCTCAAGAATGAAGTATATGAAAGTTTAATATGTTTTCTTCTTATGTAGGTTTGATTCCACAAGAGAACATTATTTCTCTTCTTCTTCATCTTCCTTAAACAATCTTGAAAATTAGTCTATACCTCAACTTGTTAGATTTTCTTGCTACCATTATCTTCTTCTTAGAGTCATAGTTTGGTCAAGATTATCATTGCAATGCATTTAATATTTTAGATAGAATGATAAATGTTATACTAAATGTCATTCATCTTTTGGGCTTTTGATTAGATAACCCATTTTACTTATCTGTAGGAAGTAACGTAGGTGCAACTGTACTTTGAAACTTGACATGTCTTTTTTAACTAATTTTGTTGTAAGAGAATTTTGAATATTGTGTCTAGGATACAAAAACTTGTGAGATGTTTTATTAATAAACATTTTCTATACAATTAAAGATGGATTATATTTCTAATAGATCCATAACAGAGTAAGATGTATGATTTGTACTAAAGAAAGATTATATTTCTAATAGGTTCATTCAGGAGTTAGATACATGATTTGTATTAAAGAAAAGCAATAAAACTTATATAGATTTATATAAATGCTTATGGAAAAAAAGAGTGCAGATATTTTCAAAGAAGGGATCAAGTTGGTAAGTTTTACAATTTTACTATAGTAATGTCAATTAAAATAATTACTCATCACCAACGATGAAGACAAATAATGACAATTAAGAAGAATAATAAAAACGAAACTGTAATTTCCTTAGTAAAATGAGGGAATTGAAGATAGTAGAGACACAACAGAATTACCTGAGATAAACAAAAGTTACTCAGAAATCGACAGAAGAGGTTGAAGAAAGATATAGAAAGAAGTTGGTGCCAATGAAAAGATGAAAATTATAATTCAAATAATGGAAATGAAGGTAAGAGATTTTTTTTGTAATTTATTATTTTTATTATAATTATTTTATTTCGTTGTTAAAATTACAGAGAAAGAATTGATTTTTTTTAAGGAAAAAATTATTTGGAGAGCCTTAGTATTCTGATATTGATGTGAATGTAAGGACAGTTTTATTTATTTTTTAATTATTATTGTAGTCTTATTTGTGTTTTATTATGGTTAGAAGTAAATAAAAAAGTTGATAATAATTTTAAGGAGAAAAGACATTTTGTGTTTAAAGATTGATGTGGAATATAAAAAAATATTTTGTTAATGAACGAGAAATTCTTGGATTGGTCTTTTGTAGTATCATGAGAAAAAATAATTTAGAAGAATAAATTTATAATGATTTTTATTATATGAAAAATATTTTGTTAAAATATATACTAAATTTGATTATTATATACAGTGGACTTTAGTTATTATTTGAAAAAAATATTATAATAAATTAATTATGTTTTATTTTTGATTTAAGAAATTGTTCATTTTATTTTAACAAAATAATATTATATGTTTTATTCTAATGTATTTTTTTAGTAAATAAATTTGTGTTGTAATGTTTTTTTAATGCTAAATTGAGAAAAGAGGCAGAAGATTTATTAAATAGTTAGTTATCTATATTCAGATGCAGCTATACCTCAGAATTGCAAGTTGGCAAGCATTATACATATTGATTTTTACTATTTATTTATTTTTCCAATTTCCATTATACTCTACTTTATTTATCTATTTTTATTATAAATCACCAATGTTGACAAACTAAATAATAAAATGATATAGTATAAATTATGTTTAAATAAAATTTTTTCATTAAAATTACATCTCATTTTTTAAATGACTTTTAATTTATCTTCTTACAAATTATGGAAGTTATAAAAAAATGAATTTTAACTAACTTATACAAAATTATATTTTATTTATATAAGTAATTTCCATATTATAAAAAAATTATATTAATTTTTTAGAAATGGATAGTCTTAACTTTCAACAAATAAATACTTAAAGAAAAAGGTTATGTTATTTTTAGGAAAACACATATAGCAATTATAGTTTTCGAATATGAATTTTCTTTTCTTAAAGAAAAAACATAAAAAGGATTTTGAATAGAAAAGGAATATTCCAATCATCATGGCCATGTGTAAACTAAATCATTGAATTGAAGTCAAAATGCAAAACTCTAATCCAAATGAAGCGTGGATTTGGGCATCTTTTACTTTAGGAGAATTCATTTTTACGTTATATCTTTCATATTATTTTATAAATAATTAAAAAAATATATTCAAATTTCATTTCTTGATTTACTTTCATAGTGATAACGTGATTGCTAGTTTTTTAACCAAAACCAGAAAGAACAAAAACATATTAATTAAAAAAGTAATCTTATTTTATAAGAAAGCAAGGACAATATTAGTACGAAATAAAAATAGAATAAAGATAGTTTGACATCAGTGTTTACGAAATACTTTTGCTTAACAAAATTTTTTAATAAAACATTATATAATAATAATTTGTAATATGATTAGAGAAAATGAACATTAATATCAAATATCAAAGTATCACTACCCACAAATTTAGTTTTCTATCTTTGATTATAAGAGCTGATCACATTTATTTTCTTTAGCATGTAAAGATAATAAGATAACCGATATATAAGTAAATATTCTTATAAATATTTTTAAATCATACCTATTTTATAATCTTGAATTATATTTTGACGTTGTGAAAAAAAATAAAATTGTTCCATAATTATATTTCATTTGAAGGAATATATAGAAGAATATTTCCATATATTATGAACAGCAACGTGGTTTGAAATCAAAGTAGAAGTTTTTTTTCAACCAAAAGTTAGCAATCCTTTGACGTATTTACCGAAGTATACTATTGAGTATTGAGTGAAAATGAAGAAGCCTAATGTTCGTTCAGAAGAAAGCGTAGAAAGGTGCATTTGCTTCATGTGCTTACTGTGAAAAACAATGTCTTAGTCTTCACAACCCATGTGTTTTCCAATTAGATTGTGTGCAGTTTAATCCTCTGCAACTCCATTATATGACTCAATTAGTGCACTGAACCAGTATTAGTAAAACCAAAAGCATATATTTTTGTGACTAAAATGAACCCAATTTAACGTCTAAAATCAGCTTTCTAATGCACAGATTCTATAGGTAGTCCTTATATATAGAAGAAGAAACTGGGTACGTACATTGCATATATCAGTGTGTGAATCTTCAAGAGCACTGCAAATTTGGAGATAATATGGTTAGAATCTACAATGTCACATTCTAGTTAACTTTAAGACAATATGGCTGGTATCATATGTTGTAGTGTAATGACTATTGATGATGTTTGATTTGTATATATAAAGTTCTTACATTTTTTTCACTGTTAATAAAGTTTGTCATGGAAAATGTTAATTTCATGCAGGAGTTTTTCTTCACCCTTTTGACCATTCTGAGTGTTCTTGCACCCGGATTGTGCAGCACAACAACTACTTTCAATGTTTTGCAATATGGAGCAGTTGGAGATGGAAAAACCAATGATTCCCCAGTAAATTATAATCATTATCTTAGTTTTCACAAATTATTAATTTCTTCCATTTTAAACCAGAAAATCTTCAACTTACGTGAATGTTTACATTCAACAGGCCTTTCTGAAGGCATGGAAAGACGTTTGCCAGAGCAAGTCACACATATCTCAGCTCATCATACCAGCAAAACGGACTTTCATGCTGAAGCCTTCTACCTTCACTGGTCCATGCAAATCTAACTATACCTACATTCAGGTACTTATTCTAAGTAATCCAGATAGATATTTAAGTGTGAGTCTAAGTCTTATTATGTAAAAATAGAAAGTTGTATAACATATAAGAAAGAAGACTCACTGATCCAATACTTTAAGATTTTAGATTGGAAATGATGTCATTTTTTTATATAAGTCTGATTCTTGTCTTATTTTTTTTGATCTCCAGTGCGTAGCCAAATAAACATTAACTGATATCTATTTATGATCAACTAATGATTTGGGTTGCCTTGTGGTAGAGAATTTTTTATAGTATATACATAGATTATTTATTGTACACAGTACAATTATGTATAGATTAAGCCAAAGGAAATACACAAAGCAAAAGATCATAAACTGAGTGATATTTCATGGTAAAAATTTAAGTGTTTGTGGGACCTCAGCTTTCAGGGAGCATTGTTGCACCAATGACAAAACCGGAATATTCTGGATTCCACACGAATACATGGCTTGGCTTCTCATTCATCGATGGTTTAATCATCAGTGGAAAAGGGTCCATTGATGGCAGAGGCTCTGTCTGGTGGCAAAACCCTTGCTTAGGAAAGGCACTACCTGTAAGTAAATAGTTAGTAGTTTTTATTTTTTTTTATTTTTTTTATTTTTTTTTTCTCTATTGTTTTGACTAGATACTTTCACATTCTATTATTTAACATTTTCATAGCACAACTTTTTATGATTTATTTTCTTTTTCAGGGGACAACCTGCCGTCCACCAACAGTGAGTAAATTGCTCTTGATACTTTCTTTATTACTTTTCACTATCTAAATAATGATTCAAGCATTTGGTGATTATACAATTAAAGATATAATTTGTCTGTTTTCTTAGAAAAACAAATTAATATAATCAAGGAGATAAAATATTTCTTGATTCACACTAGCGAACCCATCAATTGATGGTTTTTAATGAAAATTTAAGGCAAGGATGACACTCATGAAGAAATGAAATTTCATAAGAGTGATGTGCTTCAATTTGTCAGACAGAATCGATAATCATTGCTGAAGCTTATACTAAATTTAAGTTTTGGACGTTTTGTTGTTTTCTGCATAAGATTTACCTGATATTATCAGCATAAAAAGGTGTGACAACTTTCATTTCCTTCAAGTTAGAATCAGATTACTTATACTTGAAAAAGGCACATTTGAGAACCAAAATCCAAATCTAACCTTGTACATATTCCTTGTTACACCTAATAAATGGATTGTATTCTCAAGCAGATTACATATAAGTGATGATATTCATAAACAAGTTTTACATAATTAGCTAGAACACATGCAAAATCAACACTGCTTTCTCAAATATTAAAATCTTATAGCTTTGATAAGCATAAACAAATCTTTGTGGATGCTTAGGCAGTAACATTCAATAGATGCAATCGACTTCAACTGAAAGGATATACAAGTATTAATCCTGCAAGAAGCCACATTACTCTAACTAGCTGCCAGAAGGGTACCCTCTCAAACCTGCGTCTAGTTGCTCCTGGAACAAGCCCTAATACCGATGGCATTGATATTTCTGGCTCTAGAGATATTAAAGTGCTTCATTCTTTTATTGCAACAGGTAATGAACTTTACATCTGCATGTAACGTAACACAAAATTTTTGGTAAATTTTTTCAACTTGTTTCCTAACATGATTATGTCTGTTATACAAATGACATGATTTAACTACAGGTGACGATTGCATTGCTATTAGTGCTGGATCCTCCTTGATCAGAATACTTGGTATAACATGTGGTCCAGGCCATGGTATCAGGTTAGTTAGTATTTCGGTATTAATGCTTTGAAATACTATTATCCATTTGTTTTGGCTTGGCTTTCACATAACTAAGACTTTTGTTCACTAGTTCCTGAGTAACAGAAGACTATAATCTTTATACATTATTAATATATTACTTTGTCAATTAATACAAAATCATGTCATATATCATCTCTTAATGGAAACAAGCCTAGATTAATAAAACAATCTGTTTTACATTACTTGATGGAAACTATACATTATTAGAACACTCAGTTTTTTGTATACAAAAATGTAATTCTTTGACCCACAAATCCAATTATCAATTATACGTTTTATATAATCCCCGCATTTGTTGGGAGGTATCATGTTCCTTTACTACTTTTTGATGAAGAAAATCACATTTTTGTAGCATTGGATCATTGGGAACACGTGGAGAGACCGACATTGTAGAGGACGTGCATGTGGAGAATTGTACTTTGACTGAAACATTAACTGGAGTAAGAATCAAGACATGGCAGGTGATTGTGCACATAAAAACAATGCTAATTACTAAAAGATATTTTGGTTACATGCAAGAACTTGTATCGTTGAATATAATAGACTTGTATTCTACTTTTTGCATTAGGGTGGGGCTGGATTTGCTAGGAGGATCTCCTTTGAAAAGATTAAGTTTGTTCGAGCCAATAACCCCATTATCATTGACCAGTTTTATTGCCCTCATAGATCGGACTGCCAAAACCAGGTAGCACAAGAAGATATCCTACCAATTTGACTGTTTATCACAACTAATATTTTACTCCAAAAATTGACTAACAACTTTTTTATGTTATTTCTCTTCAAAGACTAAATCAATCAAGGTAAGTGATATAACATACAAAGGAATTGTTGGGACATCATTGACGGACAAAGCAATCAATTTGAGCTGCGATGAAAATGTGGGATGCTCCAACATTGTGCTTGATCATGTTTATATAACATCTGCAGTTCCACGGCAGAAGGTTTTCTCCTTTTGCCACAATGCACAAGGAACAGCCACCCACACCAAACCATCCGTGAAGTGTTTGCTGAAGTAGCCCTCCCACAATCATTTATCTGTTCTCTTCAGAATTAATGCTAATTCTGAAGAGTGTTGTACTTTCTTTTTTCTTTTGATCATGGCGGTGAATAATCATGTAAAAGATCTGTGTTTTGAATACTATTATCAGAAGAAATAGAGTTATACCAGACAATATTATCCCAAATAATTGTGATAAATTAATTGTCAAAGAATCATTTTTCTATTGACAACCACATTTTTTTCAAATATTCAGTGACAATAAAATTTTATAAGAAAACAATAATATATCTAGTTGTACGGTAGGCATATGAAATGATAAGGGTGTGAAAATACTATGACTTAATACATATACGTGTCAACTGATACGCCAATCAAATGTTGTCCTACTTTTGAGTTGTGTTTATTTTGCAACCAACTAATTACTAGACCGAAATAGATATTGAGATGCAAATGAGAATGAAGAAAACAAAAAAGTTGAAGGCATATATATAATATAATGTAATGGATGGTATGATATAATGTAACGAATTCTATAAGAGGGAAGCATGGTTACTTAATTTAACTGCTAGGCTAGCCAACGCAAAGGAGGGTAGATTGGTTGTTCCATTTGCAATTTGCATGCCAACACAACAACATATTTCATTCTTTGTTTTTGTGTCTGTGCTGCAACCTGCAATCGCCACCGCATGGGGAAGAAGCCGCCGCACCTGTCCGACATAGAGGCGGCCCGATACCCTCCACCGCCGCCGCCAACTTTCCACATGCCACAGCCTCGTCTTTGGTTCTCATGGTTGGTGCCACTCATTTTTCTGGCCAACATTGCAGTCTTCGTCTATACCATGTACGAGAATGATTGCCCTGCCTACTTAAACGAAGAGTCTTGTCTTTTCTCTAAATATCTGGGCAGATTCTCCTTCCAACCCTTCAGGGAAAACCCTCTCCTTGGCCCTGCAATCCGCACGTGAGAAAATTTCTCTCCCTCTCTCACCAAAAGCTTTTTTGAATTCATCGTTATCATCGTGGATGAACGTTCAACAATCTGCATGAAACAACAATTTTTTTTCCTTTAATTAGGGTTGCATGCATGCATGCATGCATCCTTGTTGATCATTATGTGTCCTTAAGTTCGGTTTGAAATGGAAATGCCAACCATGCATGCATGATGCATGGGGTGGAAATAAAAATAAAAATAAAACAAAGTTGTCACCTTGGTTTTTCATTCTTTCTGGGGGTGTTGTATTAACTTTCTGCAGGCTGCGGCTGTTAGGGGCCCTTGAAGAGGACCTTGTGGTGGACCGATATGAAGTATGGCGCTTCTTTTCCTGCATGTTTCTTCACGCTGGAGTCGTGCATTTACTAGCCAATATGTTCAGCCTTCTCTTCATAGGGGTTCGGCTTGAGAAGGAATTCGGATTTTGTAAGGCATATATACTACTGAGTTTTTAGACAATGAATTGAATTGAACCTCTGTATGATTTTCTTTAGTTAAATTCTTATCTCTTGGATTTGGCAGTGAGAATTGGAGTCTTGTATGTGATTTCTGGTTTTGGTGGAAGTTTGCTGTCTATTTTGCATTTGAAAGAATCTAAGTCAAGTACCGTATCAGTTGGTGCATCTGGTGCACTTTTTGGTCTTCTGGGAGCCATGCTTTCTGAGCTTCTAACTAACTGGAGTATCTATGCAAATAAGGTACTTTATATAATCTGTGAGCATTGGAAGCGAGTGAATAAGGACAGATTTTAATCCAGGGTTACTTCAGTGTGCAGCTCTTACAAGCCTATTGATCATTGTTGGCCTAAACTTGGCTGTTGGATTTCTACCTCATGTGGACAATTCAGCTCATGTGGGAGGGTTCTTGGCAGGATTTTTCCTCGGTTTTGTTCTTTTAATGCGCCCTCAATATGGATACGTAAATCGCAAATATATACCTCCAGGGTATGATGTGAAACGTAAATCAAAGTACAAATGCTATCAATATTTCTTCCTGTTCGTGTCACTGATCGTTTTAATTCTCGGGTAAATAGTTACAATTTTCTTGCGTGTCAATTTTTACAATACGTGTTATCAGAAGGACTTTAAGCTTAATATCTAATAATTATAACTTTACAGATTTGCGTATGGCCTGGCTAACCTGTACATAGAAAATGCAGCCGAAAAATTTCCCTTCCTAGAGAGTTATCCACGATGAAGGGTTCTGATTCCACAGCCAGTTCTTCAAGTTTGCATGTACAGACTGAAAATTTTCCCTTTTAGAAGCGTTTACGACAGTGCATATATCTTACAGAAACAGATATCTGCATGATTTGCAACTGCTTCTGAGAATTTTGGTTTGAAATTCTTTCTTCTTTGCAGTTACGTGATTATTTATGCTAGATCCTGAAGAAAAGGCCAAAATCCAGACCTTGAGATTATATGACACTCTATACATGTATCTACTTGGCTTCTTCTATGGATAGAAGAAATTCTTCAATGCTGACCCTTCTAATTATCAGACCATGTGAAATAGTGCTAAAGTGTACTACCATCATTTATTCAAAACTGTTCTGTTTTCTACTCCCAGAATCAGCTGTACGTAGATCTTGTCACAACTGAATCCAAAAATAATGAATATAGTTCTTCATTTTTTAGCTATGGAACTAATAGCTCATCCAATAGAAAGGAAGAAAAGCCGAGGGTTTGATTTAATTTATTTCTTTGTTAAAGCTGGTAGTTTCATAACTGGCAAATTTACTGCACGATTTTTACACTTGTGGCACTTAGAAGTTAAAGAATAGATCTTTAACCAATGACTAGTTCGTTTTTTTAGTAGAACTACTAGTTTCTTTATCTAATATGAAGGAGAGTTGAGTCTTTGGTCTAACTTATTTCTTTGTTGAAGCTGAAAAACATAAATTGTATCAAACAAAGACACATTTTTTATCATGCAAAAGACCCCACACGATTGGTTGTAGAATCCACTAATTATATTACATAAAATTTGTGTCTTTTTCTCTCCAACTTGACCATATTCCATTGCTTAATAACAGGAAATGATCCAAACCAAAAAAACATCTGGGTCAAAGTTGACAGAATTCAGTTTACATATAAACAGTTAAACAAGAACAGTTATAAGAGGAATACATTTAGACAACTTAATTAATGATTCCCTGATGAAGCTATGAAATTATTGGGAGTATCTAGTGACAGTTTGAAATCAAAATTGCAATTGTAAAATAATTTGGGACAGAAAATATTATAAATCGATTCTCTACTTTGCTTCTATAAAATAAAACAATAAGTAAAGCTCATATACAGAGCAGTACATAGAAGCTTCAAAAGATTTGAGGAGAACATGATCTGACTACAGCTATAAAGAATACCACTTTTTGAACTTAGCAAGTTACAATTATCCCTTGTACTCATGCCACGATGGTGCTATATTTCACATGATTCAGAACGACCAAAAATCGTGTAACGATTGTTTGCAACATTGTCATAAACAAAATCTCTGATAAACCTGCAGAATGACATATATATCATCAAGCTTGTTGCCCTTAAGCAATTAAAGAACACCATAAAACCCACAAAGCAAGAGGGAAAAATACTACTTACAGAGGAACAAATTGAAGAAGAATTGCTAGTTGTGGAAATGGCAAGTCTATGTATTCCATTATCTTCAGCACGGCTTCTGACTTTATGTAGGATCTAGAATCAACCAGAAAGTCATTTGCTTCACTGTTAATTCTTCTTTCTTGTAATTTACAATCATGAATTTCTTGTTTCCTCACATCCACATTAATACGGTTGAGAAGATAATGGAAAATTTAACAGAAAAAGGGTGATCTTATTGGGATGAAACTTGTTGAGGTAAAAAAAAAAAAATCTTTACTTATTACCAGCTCTTTACAACCGATGCTATTGCTAATAACCTTGTAATTTTTACAAATGCTTTTGAACCTTCAATACACATACCTGCCCTTTTCAACCAGCACAACACTTGAGATATCATCAGGAGCTCTTCCCGATCTCCTAAGCAACATTTTACCCGCTTCACTCTGAAGAGCTTCATATCTAATTGTCCTAACAATCATCAAAAAAGTGTAAACAAACGAAATAACTGATCAACTTCTTTTTCCCTCTCAAGTCTAAACCAAAGTAAAGAAACAACTTCAATATACAAATATAGGAGATAAAATTTTAAAGTGAGAGTAATCAAAGGGAGGAATTATCATTATCACAAGGACAAGGAGAGAGATAATAGATCATATACTTATTTCGATCGTTATCACGAACAAACTTCACACCCCCGTTGCACAAGTTGCATACTCCTGTCACAAGAAATAATTTTCACCCAACATTAGCATTGAAGAAAATGATCACTTTTTTGTTAAGAAGGTAGCATGAAGAAAAAAGGTGAGAGAGGGTTAATCACCGTCAAACAACATGATGGGTCGTTTGTCTTGGTCGAAGAAACTGGAAGTTGCTTCAACCCAGTTGGTTGTGTCGCTACGGGGTTGTGACAGAGTGGCAAAGGTGCTAAATTTTCGACCAGGCATCGAGCTCACGCTTGAATTGAAGCCCCTGACACAACCAGAAAGTGTTGGAAATTGAAGAGCCATTGAACTGTGAGAAACACCAAGCACTGCAAAAAGAAAAAACGAGATAAACTCTTCATAAACACTCTTGTCATTCTAACTGTGAGTTTTAAGAAAGGATTCATTTTAAGTGATTTGTAGCAGAGGTAACTTAGGATGTTTTCTGTGGCAAATCTTTGATTACAATAGGTGACACGACAGTGCAATTTGAATGTACATGAGTGCTCCATACAAGAACAAAAAATCCAACAATGGCAGCCACATATTATAATGGCACTAAATACAGTGGATTTGATTAGATATATAAATGGTTTTAGTTATTTTGAAAATGATTTGGGTTTGATTTATTATATTTTTTGTTTAATTAAATAAATAAATGGTACACCTTTCTTCCTAAAGGTTGGACTTTTATCTCTTACACGAAATCAAAGTTAATGCAATTGTATTAGGGATAAACCAGTTGGGGATTTTGACCAAATCCTTATTTTTGGACCATATCGATATAAAAATCTAAAGGGTTTAGGATATTTTTGAGAATTTTTTAAAGTTTTTATCTACTTTAAGTTATTATTTTATTATGTTGATTTTAACTTTGACTTCAACATTTTTTTAATGTAATAAAAATAATATTATATGACAATCAAGATTATTTATTATAAATTTAAAATATAATATGTATTTAAAGTATTTATTTATTGTAATTTTATTTGTCTAAATAATTATTTAAAAATATTAAATGACACACATAATTAAAATTAATTATTTTTTTTAAAATATCCTTTTGTAGTGTTAATGGGAGAAAACAAAAGGAGAGTTACGCCTTGGTGTTTTAGTGAAGTTGGGACTTGGGAGCAGCAACCATAGACTTTTGCATTCTGCGTTGAAGGAATAGAAGAAGAGAAGAAGAGAATAAGCAATAACAATGGGTTGGATCGGAGAGACTGTGGATTCCGTCAAATCTCTTCAGATCCGGCAGGTCCTCACCCAGGCTGTTAGTCTCGGTTCGTTCTTCTTTTCCTCTCTCTTTTTCAGTTTCAATTTTTCGTTTAATAAACCCTCAATCTCCCGTTCCTACACTCCAAAATCATTCCAATTTCAACTTCTCCGATCAAATTCTCCACTTCCCACTTTTTTAGGGTTTTTCTCATCAACTCCGGTTGCCAATTTTTTCACTGTTAGCATTTGCAACAGCATTACGCGAGCATGGATGTCTTCGCTTTTCACTTTAGGGTTTATCTTTAGCGGCTTTCACTCTCACTGTCACACTGCCAGGTTATAGGTTATGAGGATCAATCCGATTTATGGTAATTCAATTATGCAAACAACATAGGGTTGTGGCCGCACCTTAAAACCATTGTGTTGGTCTCAAAGTTTCTATATGCATATGCTGCAGATAGTAATTCGACATTTGGTTGATAAATCTGTATAGGTTTTCTTGGTCTATCTTTAGGATTTTTATTTACCAAGGTGGTTTATGTTTTGACTCAGGCATGATTGTTACGTCTGCGTTGATAATATGGAAGGCATTGATGTGCATTACTGGCAGTGAATCTCCTGTTGTTGTTGTTCTTTCTGGAAGCATGGAACCGGGATTCAAGCGGGTGAGTCAGTCTTATGCATGAATGCTTCAGTGGTTCTGTTGTTGTTTTTAATTTTAGTTTTTTACGTTTAATAGTATTTTTGTGTTTCTTGTACTCATAATTCCGGATATATTTCAGTGAGAGAGATGCTGTGTATATATGCAAACTATTCTTGTCAGCATAATTTGTCTGCTACTTTGTGGTTTTAACAAATGCGGCTAATGTGCAGGGAGACATCTTATTCCTGCACATGAGTAAAGATCCAATTCGGGCGGGGGAGATTGTGGTGTTTAATGTTGATGTAAGTTTTCTCTTGGGTTGTTTCTTTATATTTTGCTTAGCTTATTTGTATTTATCAGAATCAATCTATAAAAAAGATTGTCAGTACGATTGTGTATGGCTTAACTCAGAATAATAGGTTTGTTTATTCTTGACGTAAATGAGATATTTTATTGACATGTATTTTTTTTTTATTTAGGGACGTGAGATTCCAATTGTTCATCGTGTAATTAAGGTAAGCACCTCTGAGACACATAACTTGTCTTTTGGATGGAAATTAGGGAAAATCGGTTCAAAGCATTGCATGGGGAGATCCATTTTATAAGTGTGTTGCTGAAGTGGTGCCTATGCAAACTGAAACTACATAAAGTACATAAGCGGTGCTTATTCAGTTTGATGTGACTACGAACCAAATCTTAACGCGGGTTTAATCAACTTGTGTACCATCAGTTTTTGGTTCTCCTTATTTTATCAATAACGTAATCTTGAAGGATAAGGAACATCAATGTAGATTGCCATTAGAACTTTCCTCCCTCACTCTCTGTTCCTCTTTTGTTGCTTGAACTACTTAGTTATTTTCATTGTCAACATTGTGAAAACTGGAGAGGGTCATGAATCTCAGGGTAATGAATATGAATATGATTGATTACTTGGGACTTATCATCCTTTGCAAAAGGAAACATCCTGAATCCTCAAACACACATACATATTCACTAGTTTAACATTATGCTTTCTGAAACATGCTTACTTTCCTCCTTCAATCACTTGCCCTTCTCTTGTTGCTTAAACTCGCTTTATCAATTTATTGTCACTGACAACACTGAAAAATGGAGAGCATCAAGAATCTCTGGATAATTAATAAGATTGATTTGTTGGATTTATCCTTCTTTCCAGCAAGAAACTTCTTGAATCCCTCAAGTGCACACACACTTACACATTCACTTGTTTAATGTCTATATGTTTTCTAAAACACACATTCTCTGGCTTAGCTTTCTCTATGTTTTCTAAAATTTATGATATTATGGCTGCCCTATTTTAAAGTCTCAATACTTGATCATTCTATAGGTACATGAAAGGGAAGATACTGGGGAGGTTGATGTTCTCACAAAAGGTAATGTCTGGTTCATGACTAGATAACTTCATGGAAATGTTGGCTATATTGATTTTCTGGTCCCCCATTTTACAGAAATACTAGTGATGCTTGCAACACACTTTTTCCAACATATTATTATTGAACGAATTTCCCAGTAAAAGAAATGTACCCATTCTCTATTTAGTGAGAAATGCTTGAAGTGTTTTAGTTCACAGTGTATTGTTAGCATCTCTCTTGTACTACACCTATCCTAGTTGCAAATTTTGAAATCCATTATTTTCTCTGGTATTCTATTTCATATTGTAGTGCTCTCCCTTGATTTATTTTGTTGTCTTTGGCAGGAGACAACAATTATGGGGATGACAGGCTATTGTATGCGCATGGTCAGCTTTGGTTGCAAAGGCACCACATAATGGGGAGAGCTGTCGGGTATGGCATTTTTTTAGTTACTCTTGCTCTAATTATTGTGGAACTGTTTTCTAAACTTGTTTTGTTAGCCATACTCATCTGTTGTGGCAACCACACAAAGTTGTTTACAATATTTAGGTTATATGCTTCAAGTCTCCAACTATAATAAGAGAGAGATGAGTGACATTAATGTAGTAGGCTTTTTTTTGGCTACATACTAAATGCACTAGAAGAGCATAGTATCTAATAATGTGCTCAATTTACACCCAATCGGTTGTTGAATATGAGCATTATGCCAAGTGTTAATCGTACTTTATCCCGTAATGATACCAACAGTTTGACATTTGATATGATGAAGCATTTCGATTGGTAAGTAGTTTTCTGGTACTCTAAAAATTGCCTGGATTGTCAATGGCAGGTTTTTACCTTACGTTGGCTGGGTGACCATTATTATGACTGAAAAGCCTATTATCAAGGTTTGTTTGCCGTTCCAATCTATTGTGTTCATCTAGCTCGTGTAGGTTGTTTACGGTTTGAAACTTTATCATGCTGATTTATTGCAAAGCAACAGATGATATTTTACTCTGCGATGATGCGATAAAATGACCACCACTATGCATGAGATATATTTTAAATTGCAGCAAATATGAAGTATTCTAAAGCTGTCTCATCTTTGCAGTATATTCTCATTGGTGCGTTGGGGTTGCTCGTGATAACTTCAAAAGATTAAATGATGATTCTATAATCAAACTGCGGTCTAATAGTAGTATGAGCAGATGTCATACTTTTCTTGAAGGTGTCATTTTGTACCATTCATAGTATGGGGAACTATGTAATGTTAAGAATTAATGCAAAATAGTTGAATTTTGATATTTACCTTGATGAGTTGGCACCCTCCATTATATTCTACTTTGGTGCAGTTTAAGATTAAGCCTATAAATCTGATGTTCCTTATCCACAATGCCGCCTGCTGTTTATGTCCATAAAAGACTTCTTAGTTCTTTGCGAAAAATTTTAGCTTGCCCATGCTTTTCGAATCTAATATAATTATTGAAATTTTTTCTAGATCGATCCTGAACGAAGCTAATATAAGATTTCTGGGGGTAGTGGATTTTTTTGTTGGTTATTTGTAGCTTTCACCCCTTTTGAGTATGATCACGGATTTCCCTTGGGATACTGGCCTGAAGGTACTTTACTGGTAACACTTTCGAACTTTACATAATTTATTAAGCTAAAGCCACTTGTGTGTCAATAAAAAAACGTACTTGGAGATCGTATTCACGCCAGTAAGACCAAAATGGCACGCAAAAAAGTTCATGGTTCTTCATAGTTCCGGCAATTCAACCTACCAATTATATACGAAAAGGAGATTTATTCCTGCCAATCTTTTATCATTCAGACTCGAAAGAATGGAGATTTAATGCAGATTTTTTCTTATAGAAAGAAAAAGCTTGCGACGTGTTTTATTTACTTATATGTTAAAAATATAAAAAATAAAATAAAATCAGAAATTATTATTTTCCCAAACGTGCGTCTAAGTATTTTTCAAACCATAAATCAACAATTCAGTTAACAGATTTTGATAAATACAAAAAATATACATTGTGTATTTTTCTTTTATCTTTATTGTAATTAGAAGACTTGAATGGTGGATTACCTTAACCACAAGATTTATTGACAGGTTTTTAATCACGGCATTCTTTTTGATAGTTACTTATAATTTTTAGTTTGGACAAATTTCCATCTTCATTTATTTTTTATTTTATTTTAATGGCTGTAGATGAGCTAATCATCATGGTAACCAAAATAAAAACTAAACGTCGAAGAATGAGTATAATTATTCCAAATTATTCCGGAAATATTTTAATCCCTCCTTTAAAACCATGTTATATACGCATTTTGATTCCGTGGAATTTTAATTCGTTTGAGAAAATAATAAAAATGAAAATATATAATTTAATGCTCTGTGTAAGAGTAGGATTTTGATTTGGCATATAGGTGCAAGGATTTCTGTAAGGAAGAATTGGGTTCCGGATGTAAATACCGTCTCTATGATTCTGAAAAGACTCGAGGGAAGTGGTCAAGTGGTCAGATTGCTGAAGGAATTGTGATTAAATAAACCGAACCGAAAATGGTTTATTTAATAATGTAACATTTTTTATGTGAATATAAAGAGAATTTTTCATATTACTTTGTAAGGACTTGTATCTTTTAATTAAAAGCAATTCAGTTTTGAAAGTATATCTGGATATTATATCAATCTTTTGAAATTAAGAAAAAAAAAATGAAAAACAAGTCTTTAAAATTTTAGATTTTCATTTATTTATCTTTTTTCTTTCTTTTTTCATCCCTAATATTATGCTAAGATCCTTGAAAGTTAATATTATGTATTTAAACAAATTCTTACAAAATTGTTAAAGTTCTTTTTTAATTTCTGGAACTGATTTAACACTGAGATACTAAGAGATTAAAGTTTACTCAATATATTTTTATAAAAAATAAATCTGATTTAGTTTGAATAGAAACTAATAGAAATATGAATTCGGAAAAAGCTGAAACTAGTTGCTTTGGCAATAGGAACAAGAACATATAACTGGGAAATGATTGAAGCTCAACAACAACACTTTCTTCTTCTCTTTCAAACTCAACAATGTCAAAAGCCGTTCTTTCTCGAATCAAACCTCGTCACCGCCCCAAAACTTCCTCCTCTTTGCCCCTGGGCATCAACAACCTCGTCTCTGACGTCATCCGAATCCTTAAATCCCACCAATGGCAGGAATCCCTCCAATCTCGCTTAGCTCAATCCGAAGTTCTTGTTTCCGACGTTGCCCATTTCGTCATCGACAGAGTCCACGACCCGGAACTCGCTCTGAAGTTCTTCGATTGGGCTTCCACCCGACCCTTCTCTTGTCCTCTTGGTGGGGTTGCCCATTCTTCTCTTCTGAAGCTCTTGGCAAGGTTCAGAGTGTTCTCGGAGATCGAGTCGTTGTTGGAGAGCATGAAAGTTCAACACTTGATCCCTACCCGTGGAGCATTCAGTGCTTTGATTCTTGCATATGGAGAATCTGGGTTGGTTGATAGGGCTCTCCAGTTATTCCATGCAGTTCGTGAAATGCATAATTGTTTTCCCAGTGTTGAAGCTACCAATTCGTTGCTGAATGGGTTGGTCAAGAGCGGGAAAGTCGATGTTGCGCTTCAGCTGTATGATGAAATGCTTCAAACAGATGATGGCACTGGTGCTGCTGTGGATAACTATAGCACCTCCATAGTGGTGAAGGGCCTGTGCAATTCGGGGAAAATTGAGGACGGTTGGAGGTTGATTAAGGATAGATGGGGAAAGAGTTGTGTGCCACATGTGGTGTTTTATAATATGATTATTAATGGGTATTGCAAGAAGGGTGATCTCCAATGTGCAACTAGAGCACTCAAGGAGTTGAAAATGAAGGGGGTTTTGCCAACAGTGGAAACTTACGGGGCTTTAATTAATGGATTTTGCAAGGCAGGGGAGTTTGAAGCAGTTGATCAATTTCTGGCAGAAATGGCTGCAAGGGGATTGAATATGAATGTGAAAGTATTTAATAATATTATTGATGCAGAATACAAGCATGGTTTGGTAGCCAAAGCAGCTGAGACAATGAGAAGGATGGCTGAGATGGGTTGTAAGCCAGATATTATAACTTACAATGTTATGATTAACTTTTCATGTAGGAGTGGAAAGACTAAAGAAGCTGATGAACTCATAGAAAAGGCGAAAGAAAGGGGATTGCTGCCTAATAAGTTTAGTTATACACCCCTCATGCATGCTTATTGCAAACAAGGGGATTATGTTAAGGCATCAAATATGCTTTTTAGGGTTGCTGAACTGGGAGAAAAACCAGACTTGGTTTCTTATGGAGCTTTTATACATGGAGTTGTCGTTGCTGGGGAAATTGATGTTGCACTGATGGTCAAAGAGAAAATGATGGAGAAGGGTGTATTTCCTGATGCTCAAATTTACAATGTTTTGATGAGCGGTCTCTGCAAGAAAGGGAGGTTTTCTGCCATGAAACTACTACTTTCAGAAATGCTTGATCGAAATGTTCAACCTGATGCATATGTTTATGCCACCCTGATAGACGGGTTTATTAGAAGTGGTGAACTTGATGAGGCAATTAAGCTTTTTGAAGTCATAATTAGAAAGGGTATGGACCCTGGTGTTGTAGGGTACAATGCCATGATCAAAGGCTTCTGTAAATTCGGGAAGATGACAGATGCTCTGTCATGCTTAAATAAGATGAAAAATGTGCATCATGCTCCAGATGAATATACGTATTCCACAGTTATAGATGGATATGTAAAACAACATGACATGAGTAGTGCCCTCAAGATGTTTGGACAAATGATGAAACATAAATTCAAGCCAAACGTGATCACCTACACCTCTTTAATCAATGGGTTCTGTAAGAAAGCTGATATGATCAGAGCTGAAAAAGTTTTCGGAGGGATGAAATCTTTCAATTTGGAGCCTAATGTTGTCACCTACACTACACTAGTTGGGGGTTTCTTTATGGCCGGTAGACCCGAGAAAGCAACATCCATTTTTGAGCTAATGCTGATGAACGGTTGTCTTCCAAATGACGCTACATTCCATTACCTGATAAATGGTTTAACAAATACTGCACCTACTCCGCTTCATGTTGAGAAAAATGATTCTAAGGAAAATGAGAGGTCATTGATTCTGGATTTCTTCACAATGATGATTTTGGATGGATGGGAGAGAGTGATTGCTGCTTATAATTCTATTATTGTTTGTCTTTGTAAACACGGAATGGTTGACACTGCCCAATTATTGCAAACTAAGATGCTGAATAAGGGATTTCTTGTAGATTCTGTATGTTTCACTGCTCTGCTACATGGCTTATGCCAAAAAGGCAAATCAAAAGAATGGAGAAATATTATATCCTGTGATCTAAGTGAGATCGAACTTCAAACTGCTGTTAAATATTCCCTGACATTAGACAAATACCTATATCAGGGAAGGCTCTCAGAGGCTTCAGTTATTTTACAGACCTTGATTGAAGACTCCAAATCTTGTGAACAGCCTGATAAAGATCTAAAGGTTATAGCAAGATAGAGACCGAGAAAATTCCCATGCATCAGGAAATTTTGCAGATTAAAGAAGTCAAGCAATTTTTAGTCATGTACGGAATGTGTATATAATGTGATCTACATAGAATTTAAAGAAGACATTTATATTGTTTTTTCCGAATTCTATTAATCTTCTTGATGTCAGTAAACAGAAAAGATACAACACAAATTATCTTCTGACAATCATTTTATGAAGAGTATATCAATAAGTAACTGTTATTCCCAACCTTTTGCAGTATTACTGGCATGCATTAAAGATGTTGAATCTCAATGCATTGAAGCTGGCATACGTAAAGATGTTGAATATCAATGCTTTGAAGCCTGAGACAGCTGTAACGATAACGAGGTTCTGAATTGATATAATGGCACAGTTGCGCGGTATGCACATCCGTTTACTTTTCTCCCACGGGAAGCATCGGGAGCATGTGTATTACTTGTATACAATTGTTTGACAATTAACATTAAATATGTATTAAAGCTCCGTTTATGTTGCAGCCATTAGCTATGAAAGCGGTCCAATAACTTCCCAATTCCCCCACAAATATAGGAGGAAACTTTGGCTGACATGAGTATCACGATGCAAAGGTTATTTCTTCAGTTCTTGACGGTCCCTAAGTTATTTCTTCAGTTTCTGGCAGTTCACTTATCATATTGGGGAAAAAGGGGTCTTCTACATAATAATATGCCCCCACTGATTTATTTTGGCCTACTTTAATGACTTCTTTGCCCCTTGCTGGCTATCCCAAGGGATGGGAGAGCGGGGCAAAATTGCGGCCAGCCTGCAACACCGATCAATTTCAGAGTCAAGGCATTGGGATATATATTTTGCAGGCTAGTCAAAATGGAATTTTATTCTTCTCCACCTTATCAGTTTGTTGGATTATGCATGGATTCTGATTCAAATGTGAGAAAGCTCAAAAGGATCCTATGGAAGTAGTTGAGAGCTACGATAGAGCTAAAAAGCAGAGAAGAATAATTGGTTCTGCAGTCCGCTAGTCTTTGAATGACTGGCTTGGATGCTTTGGAGGCACGTGTACAGTTGCTTCTGTTATTCTTTGGCTTCTGGAGCTGTTAGCTCTTCTTCCTCCCAGGTGTGGTCTTTGGTTGGTTTTCATAAATTGTTGTGATATATGATCTAAGTTAATCAATTAATGTACCTTGAATTAAAGGTCTTCTTGGTTGATGATTACCTTATTTTTAAAGCTAAATTGTGTTTTGCGTGTCTATTCAGATTATTAAATGTACATTTGATAAATACAACAATGCTGCACATGTTCAACCCCATCCCATGGAGTGCAAGCTCACTTATAGGATGTCCTGACTTTGATCAATATCTTGAACTTTCAAGTGCTGCATTGAGGGTGCTATCAGTGTTTGGTGGAAACAACTTACACCTATCGTCAGAGTTTGCTTTGGATGGAGAGATGCATGAAGCAATGTGAAGCCATACCTCTTGAAGCATCACATAACCGCTATAACCTGTACAAGCTCAAATTCACATTCCTGATAAATCTGTTTCTACTAACTCACTCTGCTTTAGAGAATGAGCGAGAGGTCCCAGTGTAGGTAGAATGCACCAGTGTTGCCTCACACTTACTGCATAAATGCAAGAATTGGCCTACCTACTAAGTGTCGTTTTGATATAGCAGAGTGCACCAGTTATTATCATATATTTTTGGTAATTTGGCATACAAAATATAGTAACAGAAAGGGAGTAGAGAACACTTTTTTTTTTTTTTTTTTTTTTATTTAAATTTTTTTTTTTTATTTTTTTTTTTTTTTTTT
>Ga0099825_1002310_pt1 | contig 25291 bp, 9 predicted proteins | sample SiratroredBW_FD_76838 | JGI IMG/M metagenome (GOLD analysis project Ga0099825, IMG submission 76838) | Root nodule microbial communities of legume samples collected from California, USA - Siratro red BW | ecosystem: Host-associated > Plants > Roots > Nodule | place: USA: California | collected... | reverse complement strand
TATAATATATATATATATATATATATATATATATATATATATATATATATATATATATATATATATATATATTATATTTAATATTTTTTTAGATTATCTCTATAAATTGAGTGTATTTTTTATATATAAAGTTTAGTGACCCTTGATATGTATTGATGTGTTATTATAAAAACATTAGTTGAATTTAGAAGAAGTCTTAAAAGTTTTTTGTGATTAGTTATGATAATGTTAATGCATGAATTATGTGTTTGGAAATTGTGGCAAAAATTACAATTTGGCGATCAAAGGTAATGACTTAATCTTAGATAAGTAGTTATCAAGTACGTAATATTAAGATAGTTTAGACTAATATACTAAAATAATCACAAGGCAAACAATTTGACATCTTCTCAACATTATTAAATTTGGGTAGTGAATATATGTTATTTTATGAACTAAAATATCATTGATATTATCAATACAAAAAATATGACTACACCAATATTTTTTTGAGAAATGTTCAAGTAATTAACCACTTTTTAAGTAACTTGCATTTAATTCGAGTCTTATAATTTTATGTCCCAATTGTTTTTGTGTATAAAGTTTATTAAATTTATTGGTTGAGACTTGCAAAAAATTTTGTGCTTTGTATATTTTGTTTTCCCTATATTTGTGGTATGAGTAGAAAATAAATATGCTCCATATATTCCAAGGTAATGCTCACTCATACTCAACTTGTTTCTAAGTGATGTTGGGTTTAAAAATAGTCTATGATTACGATGTATGATTTATAATATTAATTAAGAATAAAAAAAAATCTACACTGTTATTTTTAACACCTTTGATAATTATTATCTTTAGTAACTATATGTTAGACATGTACTTTTGTAACCCATACTATAATACATTTTTAAAAATTTAATTAAAATAAAATAGTCCCTTTCTTTTAATTAATTAAATAAATATTTTTAACATGAACAATGTTACATCATTCACATTTATTATTTTACGCGTCAAATCTCTTAACGAAGTTTTTCTTTTTTCTGGCTTCCCTATTCCCTGCTTCAAATGGCAGATGAAGAAGACCATGCAAGTATCACATGTTCGTCACATCTGATAGAACATTTTGAAAACAAATAAATTAAAATACATGAATTGTTTTTAAAATTATATAATTTTATCTGGTTATATCATTATTCACAAAATTATAAATGCATAACATTATGAAACTTATTTTTAAAATCGCTAAGTGAGCAAAAATAACGTGGTTTTCAAAATTAAGTTCTCGGGTTTCAGTTTTGTAGTAATTGAAAAAAAGAACTACTAAAAATGATCATATAACTTTTTTGAGAAACATTAATTAATTTTTTTCCGCAAAAAAATAATTTTTAAAATTTTTCAAAATAAATTTGTGTCAACATTATTTAATAAAATAGACATCTACAGTTTTCACGTGTGAGAATTTAGTTTTTGAAAAATCAAATTTGCAACGTGAAATAACATCATCATCGGTTGTAAAAATTATCAAAAATTTGACTATTTAGAAAATAAATTCTCAACATGAATAATTATTTTAGTACATAATGTTCGATCAGATTCATTTACAGGAAAAAAAAGTTTGTTGTGAAAAAAATCATAATGTTACTCCATTAGCACACAATGTTGTGTTGAGATTACAATAATGAATGAGGTTCTTAGGTTTGACACAATCATTTGATAGGTCTCTATGTAAGGTTATTTTATTTTGTGTGTTTTGAGTGTGAGAGTGACACAAACCTCACATTTTCATATATTTGCTTGTTATATGTGTGGGCAATTGCGTCTTGCATCCCATTAGTAATATAATATGTCACAGTTGTTCTTGTTAAAAATAGATAAAGGTGAAATTATTGCAGCTGTATTTTCCGGTCACAAAGGCGGTGGCGATGGAAGAGAAGGTTGTCTGGTAGTATTTTGAGATAAGTGAGTTTATGTTTGGATGTTTTAAAAGGCCACTGTAAAGGTGTAGAAGGATTGTTTAAATAGGTTGGAAGAGATTTTGTTATGAAAAATGAAATCTGTAGGAGGCTTACGGGAGTGGGAAATCGTCTTACGGAAAATCATTTCTGTAGTAGTGCGAGGGTGAGAAAAATTCTTATGGAAAAACATTTCCGTAGTGGGGATGGAGGTGGAAAAATAAAATGACTTACAGAGAAAGTTTTCTGTAAGAGAGGTTTTCAATAATATAAAACCTTCTTACGGAAAATATTTTTTATAATACAAAACCCTCTTACGAAAAACGTTTTTTATAATACAAAACTCTCTTATGGAAAATGTTTTCTATAATACAAAAACTTCTTATTGAAAACGTTTTTTATAATGCAAAATTCTCTTACAAAAAACGTTTTTCATAATACAAAAACCTCTTACGGAAAACGTTTTTCATAATACAAAAACCTCTTACGAAAAACATTTTTCATAATACAAAAATCTCTTACGAAAAATATTTTTCATAATACAAAATCCTCTTAAAAAAATATTTTCCATAATATAAAAACCTCTTACGAAAAACATTTTTCGTAAGACATTTCACACTCCCACAACCCAATCTTTTCCGAAAAATGATTTCCAAAATACTCTAATCTCTTTTATCTTCAATAACAAGGCTATAAATGTCCATTCATATATTTTGTGGATGCAGAAGCAAATGTGAAGATATTAGTTACCTTATGTTACCTTTCAAGGCTATAAATGTCCATTCATATATTTTGTGGATGGAGAAGCAAATGTGAAGATATTAGTTACCTTATGTTACCTTTCTTAGAAGACAAAAACTTCCTGCACCCATCATTTTTGAAGCACACCCATCACAGACTTAAATGATTAAAATATCCTTTTTGTTAGCTTAAGGAACATACCTTTTAAAAAGTTTACAGAAAACATTTTAGGAACTTAAATTTACGTTCTAAAATATATTTTTCAGAAAATACTTTTTGAAATGTATGTTTTGAAAAATATTTTCTTAAAATAAATTTTAAAATATATTCTAAAATATAAATTTTATATTTTTTAAAAGGTATTTTTAAGAATCTATTTTTGAAAAATATATTCTAAAACTTATTTCTAAAATATATAAATTAAAGGATAGAAATTGATGGGGTTACATGTCAAAAATGATAGGGTATAGGAAACTTTTGCCTTACTAAAATCCATAACTAAGAATGTCCTTCATTCATTGATATGAACGGTCATGAAGAAGACCCAATAGTTGATTTGAACTGAGTTATGGGAAGGCACCCCATAATTTCTATTTGCACCTCCCTAATTTATAAATTTTGGATATCTTTTAGAACGAGCTATTTAACTTTTCTAAAATATCATTTAAACAATATTTTCATAGACTTTTTTGAAAAAAATAATTCTGAAACTTACTTTTCAAAACACATGAATATATTTTAAAATAAGTTTTTTAGAACAAAATTTTCGAAATAAACATTCCAAGACATAAAATAAACTTTTCAGATCAAATCTTTTGAAAGATATCTCATAGCTTTTATAATGACCTTTTTGGAACGTTTTTCTTTTTTCTAAAACTAGCTCTTCCTTCTTCTTCTTTCTCTCAAAAAATGCTTGGAGAACAGAGGTACAATGATGGTCCAGAATGTTGACAGCCGCGGTGGTGGGTGTTGGTACGGGAGTGCAACTAGTAATATCGAGGGTGCAGTACCAAAAAAGTCTATGGGAATTGTTTCACGGTTCTTAAATTTAGCTCGACTTGTTATGTGCTTTTACTATTAGAACAATTGACTTCCTTGTGCAACATTTTGCATACACAACCTATAAAATCCATATTAATTAAATAATGCATCATGCAAGAAAAAAATTTGTTGGTAGTTTTGAAAAGAAAAAAGAATAAATAGAAAAGAACAAATAAAGCGATCCATACAAATAAATGAGAAATGTGATATAAATAAAAGTGTTTGGCCTGAAAAAATATAGAAAAAAAGAGAAGAGAGAGACTAAGAAAATGCATTTACCGGTCATTTTTTTTTATTTTTTTAACAAGAATAATAAATCATATTTGTGTCTATTTTCTAACTTTTTTCCTTCAATCAAACTGGCATTAATAAACCATGTTATAAGTGCACCAATTGAAGAAGGTGAGAATTCTTATATAAAAAAATACTTTTACACAGTTTTGAGGAATTGTGAGATAATTATAATACTGATCATAACAATTTAACAGTAAAAGTTCCTAGTCTGAGTAAGTTCCAGGAACTTCAATATCCATCTTTTTCTGAGAAGAATCTAGGTGACAATTCTAATGCTTTTCAGACTAAAGTTATGTTCACCAAACCACATTTGTATTTGATTTTATATTTTCGGGGATCCTTGAGTTTTTAATATTCAGGGTCTAAATTTATATGCTTTCATGTTATTATTATCCTGAATTTTCACGACGACAGTAATTTTCGTGTTGCTGTGTAATCTTTGGGGTAAGGAATTGTCATATTTATGTGTGTTTGTGTGAATTTGACCTCTGAATATATGAATAAGAGTTTATGTTACCATTGTGTAATACTTTATCATTTTGAGGAAGAACTTCTTTTATCTTGCATTTATTTATTATATAAAAGTCTCCTATAGAACCTTCCACTCTTTTTAATGTTCAACATGAATTCATGATTTCTTGGATTTATTTTCCTGACATGTACATTTGGCAATTGGCTTCTTTTGAATTGACTTCAGTTTTAATGATGGTAAGCAGAAGGAACAACACATTCTTCTTTTTTTGATGCCATCCAATTACCAATTTTTTTATAAAGCTATCTAATGATAGATATTCCGCAACAAATTTCTCAAGAACTAAACTCTTTGTGCATTCAAATCAACAAATTGATTGGTACATTTGACGTTCCACACCTTCTGCATAAAAATAAAACTACAATTTCTTATTTTAAATTTTATATGTATCACTTTATCATTTGTTGTTTCTAGGCATGACGTGCTGAATTTATGTCTAAAAGAGGCTTATTCAAATTTCATTTGAATTGGATGGATAATCCTGTTCAGTAATCATAATCACTCATTAAGGTTATTATTAAATTTAGAGATTAAGACCAAAACCAAAAAAACAATAAAAAGCAATGAAAACCATAAATGTCTAATTTAGTGGGATAATTGGTTGATTAGTTTTTATTTCAATAGTGTATATTAAGTAAAAAGAAACACAATAACCGGCTATGATCTATCTAACACAAGTTCTTCTGTTTATTGTAAATAGGAGATGATTCAAATCCATTTTAATTATTTTTCATTTTTTTATCCAAAAAGCTAAAGCATTGTTTCAACAAAAATAAAAACACAAAAACAAAAGTAAATATTATACCCACCCTTTCTATTTTAATATAAAACCCAAATATATGAATAAAGAATTAAAACGAAGTAACCGTTCACCTATTTTTATTACTTCTCTTTGCATGCAAAGAAGGAGGTAGGCCATAATTTTTTATTCATTGTAAATATTGCTTCACTTTATTTTTTTTTTTCGAACTTATTTTTAAAAAAATGGTGTATTTTTCTCATCTTTTATGCAAACATTTGAAACCATAGTAATTATCTTTCAATTCACTAACATAGCTAAAATTTTTAAAATGTCAATTTTTTTATTAAAAAAACTCCTTTTTCACGAAATAACTCAATAAAACCAGACAAAGATAAGAGAAAAGAAATCTGAACTTTAGAAAAAAAATATTGTTCACAGGAAACATAACACAACATGACAAAAGTAATAAATACTTTCAAAGCTGAAATTTGAGTGAAAGGCATTGTGTGGGTGCCTACGACACTACAACACGTAAATGACAGCATCAACAACACAACATTATCAAATCAGCAATCATACAGAACTGTTCCAACCACATAAAACAGTAAGTGGCTCACCTCCATACATTAAGCAACTCATGCAGCATGTTGTTTTATTTCATTCTACATTTATTACCACAACACTGATCCAATGCATGTCTTAATACGCTTCTTTAAAGCACACATTTAACAAATTCTCATGCCAAATTTATAGAAGGGACTAAGCTTCAAATCTGAGACGCATTGCATTGATCTCCTTTGACGGGCATCCGAAAACACTATCAAACACCAACCAAATCCCTGAAAAGTTAATTAGCTTTCTGAGCTGTACGATGTGTCTCCAGCAGATAAGTCCAGCTGTCGATGTCGCTTCATCTCCTCATAGGCCCATTCTAGTCCTGGACAGTAATGAAGTGGAGGGTTAAATCTGCTATCATTGATATCAGGTGGCAAAAAGGCTCCATTCTCTATCAAGAATTTCACAGCATCCCTTCTCCTTTCTTTGGCTGCAATGTGGAGCGGTGTCCCTGGTTCGAGAGAAGAACATACTCATCAATGTAAATATTTCACATTTTGAATCTGCATAGACATTGTACTATTACAGTAATTTTTACCCAACTTATCTTGACTTCCTCTTCTCCGTAAAAAAGATTTTAAAAATATAAATAAACAGGCTTTCCATCACACACTATCCAGGAAATTTAACCAAATAGCAACACTTTAAGCTTAAAAAATTATAAAATTATCAAAAAGCTGTCATAAAATCGGAAATCCTTTTTTCACTTCAAAGTAGTTCTTAGGCAAAAAAAACCAGGCCTCAAATCTAAACGGCAAGAATAAATCACTTACAGCCACAAGCACCCTTGGTTCTGGCATCAATGTCAGCACCACGCTCAAGTAGTACATCCATCACTCCAATGTGACCACCTTCCGCAGCGAGGTGGAGAGGGGTCACCCCTTTTGATTTAGGGCCCCATGCAGACACATTGACATTCATTCCTTCATCGAGAAGCTTTTTAACCTGTTCAGCAACACCATAAGAAAAAAAGGGATTTAAAATGATAATGAAAAATAGTCCTCACAGAATATCTTTAAGGAATAAAGAACGTATTAAAAGGCAATTGTCATTAGTCGAAGCTGTTATAGGTGGTTTGTATCAAGAACCAAACCTAATTCATTATAAATCAGCAGTTATTAATAGCACTGTTAGAAATCACAGACAGCCTTGGGTGCAATGAGATTAGGTTTCGTAACCCCACAGGGATAATTTGATTTCAAAATTAGCAAATGGTCTATGAATATACTCCAAAAGTAGAGTTAATAGTTCGTCACCCCTCCATAGTAAATTTAAATGGAAAATTATTCAAATTCCACAACATTTTTGGCAACTTCGAAATAAAAGCACCCTTCTGTTAAAAGATGTATTTTGGGTCAAAGTAAGATGAGGAAGATTGTGCAAGTTCTATCACGGTCGTTTTCTCACTGATTCGGGCATGGACATCAGCCTATAGCAAACACATGACAGGACCCTAACAAGGATAACAAAATTGAAAGCTCCAAACACACACAAGCAGAAAGGCAAAGCCACTCAAACCCAATGAAACCCCTTCAAACACACACAAGCATAAAGGACCTAAATTCAAATTCAATAAACCAATAACCCAAGTGCAACCATAACATTTTTTTCCCAATTCAAAGCCTCAAATAACAACTTCCCTAACAAACAGCACCCCTCCTTCCCATTCTAACCACAAAATTCAGAAATAAAAAACATAAGTCGGATATGAAAATCATATTACCAATTTGAGATCGCCTTTCCGAGCGAAAACATGAAGCGAGGTCCAGCCTCTATCATCGGTATCAAACCCAGGTCTCAAGCGCCTCCGGGAAGGGCTCCTCCTGAACAAAACAGGTTGTTCCTCGAGCATGTCTTTTCCTTTCTCACCAACCAACCAACCACCGGCGCGAAAACGACGACAAAAAAAAATTAAAACAACGACGCTTAACCAAACCCCCAAAATAGAGAGAGCGAATCTGGGACAGCGCGCTCCAAATTTACATGTTCGGAGTGGGAAAAAGGGGAATCGAGATAACACGCGGGAAAAAAGAGGGGAATTGTTTAGCGAGCGCGGAGGGAGTGATTGGCAATGCAATAGGGGGCGAAGGGATTCAAGCCGGGACCGAAAACGCGAAGGTTATGCGCAGCGAAGACGGAGTTCATGGTAATGATCATAACTTGTTGAAGGTTGGGAGAGGGTGGAGAAGAAGAAGATGAAGATGAATAGGAATCAAATAAAACCTGGTTTCATTGGAATGATGAAGATAAAGATGAAGATGCTGTGAACCTGATGAAGATGGTGAAACCCTAGCAGAAGAAACGCACCGAAGAATCAATCTCTCGCTAGCGGAATAGGGCAAACTCTTTTTCCCGTTTTCGTATTTAAAGATAACATTATAATTAAAAATTAAAATACTAAAAATATTGAAAAAATAGTTGAAAACGAACTAAAATTATAATTAAATATTTATTTTTAAAAACTGATCAATTAATTTACTATCATTTATAAATATTTTTAAAGATACACAACTTGGAGCAGATAAACGAGAAAAAAACAAAAAAAAAACAAAATAGGTTTCTTTGATGGATCCACGATTCTGTTTATCCTAATCTTGTTGAGAATATCATTAATACAAAGATTAGGAGTGTTTGATGAAAATCAATTACAACTGAATTTAAAATAAATGGATATATCTTTTCCCTTAACCGAGCAGTTTTATTCATTTCAAATTAAGAATCAAAAACTAAAACAAATCAAATAAAACAGCCTATTATGCTTAAATATAATGTTATGTATTTAAAGTTAATTAATAATATAATATTTCTTACAAGTTATCTTAAAGGTTGTTAGTGTATTATAACATATTATGCCTTAACGATTTATAACATATTTTTTATTTGTCAAAATTTTATTAAAAAATGTTTTATAATTTTATTGTAAAAAATGTTTAACAGACTTCTAACGACAAAACAGTAAATATTTATCTAAATTGAACGGTAAAACACTAGTTTAATTTGAAAAAAAAAACTGAATTATAGTTTGAATGATTATTTAATGAAAAACTGAATCATGTACTTTGCAACAACACTACACAAAACAAGCCAGATAAGTTTAAATATATTTAAAAGAAGGATATTTCAAGTCCTACATTTTTTTAGATGGAAAGAGATTTCTCTATCAAGGACCTTCCAGGTGGCAACATATTAATCCAGGTTGACAAATTTTAGTAGTCTTAAATTATGAGAATATTCAAATAAATGGGTAACAAAAAGTTGATTTAAATGATATCATTTATTATCTTAATTTATCACATAAAATAAGTTTGTCTTCCTTAAGCTTAATTTATCACTCAATAAGTTCACCTTATTAAGGTAGACTCGATAAGGTGAGCAAAGTGTTTTTCATGTATACCAACTTATAAGATACTTAAACATTTCTTCAAGATGAGAAAATTATAAATAAAAAGCGAATGTATAAAATAATAAATGATCACATGCAACAATGAAAATTATTTTAAATAAAGAAGTTTAAAACTAGTTAGTTCTTTTCATTGAAAAGAAAAAATATTAGTTGGTTATCCGGATTAAATGAAGTGGTATTATAGTTTTTTGTTTGATAGTTGTTACATAACTATGCAAATAGATTTAGTTTGAGGATTTAGCTTGAAAAATAAAAAATAAGTTAAGTTAAAAGATGGCGATCTAAATTAAATTAAATAATTTTTTGTCTATCCGAATTTAAATGAGTTTAAATCGAGTTTATTTATACTACCTGTTTTATAAAAATAATAATCATTTAAAAAATAAAAGTAATATCAATTTAAAGAAAAAATAAAAGTGTAATCCGTTTAAAAATCACACTAACCTAATGTCATATAAATGTTTTAAGTTGACTTATTGGTTACATTAACGAGATAAATTTGTTTTACAACTCTAAATCATATCTTAAATTGTAGAAGACGACTTCACCTTTATAACATCTTTTTGCATTTTCATAATAAATATTAAAATACATTTTTGTTATTTAAAAATATATTTTAAACCAATCATATCCTTTACCCTCATTTACTTGTGGATTGTGTAATCTGCAAGTCATTTGAGGTTTTTACAATATGCAAGTATTGAAATTATGATTTTTCGGTGAAAATGTTATTTTTTATTTTTTTAATGAAAATTGTATAATTAATAATTATATAATGACTTACGGATTGTGCAATTCACAAGTAATTGAAAAAATTCAATACTTATGGATTGTAAAACCCGTAAATTGTAGATGTTTTCAAAAATGCATTACATATTGTATAGTTTGTAATTTATCAACACTTACATATGCTATGATTTGCAATGTTTTTTCATACACCTCTACATTATAAATTGTATAATTCGTAAACTTTTATGATTTTCAAATTAATTACAGATTACACAATTCATAATTCATGATAACCTCATTTTAAACCTACGCACTGTATAATCCATAAATCTTTTGAAAAAAATTCTTCCTTACGATTTGTGTAATCTGTAACTGAATACTTACTAATGAAAAGTTTATGACTTGAGAAATTTGTAAGTATATATCATTTACGGATAAAAAAAATCATAAATATATAGACAAATGAATTTTTTATCTTTCACTTATGTCTAAACATGAAATACTAAAGATTATGGAGGTGGAGAAAGATGATATTGAGGTGGAGGAAGAACCCGTCCAATAATAATCTTAAACAAACAAGGAAGCCCATCAGTTAAGTTGGGCCTCAAGCCCAAATTGAATTAACTCTAAGCAAAAGTAAACAAATTACAAATTAAATTTGTAATAAAATTCCAATTTAATGATTGCTAATTGATCAGCATGTTAAAATATTTATCAAAGTGTATAATAAATAGCTCCCTCAGGATTGGAATTTTAATACCCTAATAATGTCTTCCCTTTGAGAACATTCTAGTAACAAAGAAAAATCAGTAGTTGCCGGTCATAGCACATATTCTGACAAAGAGGAAAACTCAGTTTCCAACCTTACATCATCACTTCCAAAATTTCAACTTCTTTAAATACCAGAATACAGTGTATCAGTGCAGATAAAATAGTTCAAAATATTAAAGTATATTAAATTAGAGTCAAATATGTAAATAGATTTAAATTAAAGCAGTAAATAAAGAAGACAGTTTCTTTTAAGTATTATTTTTAATTTGGTTAATTCCAAGTTCAGGTGCATCCACCCAGAAACGGCGTAACTCTTACACCGACGACGGAGAACGGGAAACGGCGTGAATTAAATGAAGGGGCAAAAGCGTAAAAGCGGGAAACAACGTTACCGTTTGGAGGAGGCAGATTTTCACACGTAGGTAGAGATAGTCAACGATTCCTGTCTTGTCCACAAAGCAAACTCGGAAAACCGAAAAGTAAATTGAAAAAAGAACGAAAAACAAAAAGGATATTTTTTCAGAGGCTTCCACCAGCTCCAGTGCACCACTTCCGTTTTTCAGTTTTCGCATTTCCAAAACCCTAATCACGATTTTTGCATTGAAGCCACGTTGCGGTGGCGAAGAGTTCAATGTTCGGTGGCGGAGGGGAGGACGCGCTAGCGGCGCGGCTTGGCATGGTGACGCCGTCGCTGCTGAATCCGGCCACGCCGTTGGTGATGTCCGGAGAGGTGTCGGCGGCGGTGAGGGAGGAGAGGGGACCGGCGCAGCCGCAGTGGAGCCAGCAGGAGACGCGGGAGTTCATAGCGATACGCGCGGAGCTGGAGAGGGACTTCACTGCGTCGAAGCGGAACAAGACGCTTTGGGAAGTAGTGAGTTCGAAGATGAGGGAGAGAGGGTTCAGGAGGAGCCCTGAACAGTGCAAATGCAAGTGGAAGAACCTCGTTAATCGCTATAAGGTATTTATCTCTTTCTATTTCTTACTGATTTTGCGTCTGTTGGCGATTTCGTTTGTTTATTTGTGGCGTTTTCATTGTTCATGATATTGGAGCAGAGTTTGGCATTGCTGTTATCTCGTTGAATCTTTTTGTTGATGTTCAGTTTGACTGTTTTGCTGCCAACTGGAGTAATGAGCGATATAATGTGACATTCATTTTGAATTATTTCAGACATGATAAAATGTGATAGGAAAAGATGAGATAGACATGAAGAAGGAAAATGGAAGAAAAAGTAAATATATGTTTATTATGACAACTCTGTGATGTTTGTGACAACTAAGTGTGATCCATTGAATTGTTTAAGTTCATCTATATGAAGCTTTGTTCATATGCTCAAAGGGTCGGAGGGGAATATGTAGGGTTCGTGGCTTAGATTCAACTGAATGGCCCATATCCAATGGACCGTGTTTGATGCAGGGCATTATATGTTGAGAGTTGAGTCTTTGCTAACAGTTTAAGCTTTTGGTATGATCATAACCGCTCTTGATCATGTAATTCACGACTTATGTGGTTATAGGGTGAGCAATGTGCTTGCTAGAGTTTAGCAGCATGCTTGTTTTTCTGGCTGAATTGACCCGTGTTTATTTCAAAGCTACAATTTATTGCTTCCCAGTAATCAGTGGTTTGGAATATGAGCCAGTGAAATACAAGTGTAAATATGCTATAGGTCAAATTTTAAGAAACCCCACTCTTACTGTGGTCATGTGGAAAAAACTCCTATAGGGAGTTTGTATGTATGGTTGAGTGACTTTATTTTGATTTGCGTTGGTGCAAATTTTTTTGTTTGAAAATGCAGAAAAGACATATCTCAAAGATGGAAGTGTTTAATTTACTCAGTAAATTATGTGGCAATACTTTTGCAGGGAAAAGAGACATCTGACCCTGAGCATAGCAGACAATGTCCATTTTTTGAAGAATTGCATGCGGTCTTTACCCAAAGGGCACATAGTATGCAACGATCACTTCTTGAATCTGAAACTCGCTCAGCTCAAGCCAAGAAAGGAGTGAAAAGATCAAGTGGAGACCGATCTTCAGAAGAACTCTCAGAAGATGACGAAGAGGTTGAATATGACAGCGAAGAGGAAAAACCTTCTAGAAGCAATACCCGCAAAAGGAAAGTTGACAAAGTTGGAACGGATAAGTCTTCTTCAAGGGCCAACAATTCATTGCAGGGTGTCAGTAGTAGTACTAGTAGTATTCAGGAAATGCTAAAGGAATTTTTCCAGCACCAGCTAAGGATGGAGATGCAGTGGAGGGAGATGATGGAGAGACGAGCTCATGAAAGACAGTTGTTTGAACAGGAATGGAGGCAGTCCATGGAGAAGCTTGAGCGGGAGAGATTAATTATTGAGCAGACATGGAGGGAGAGAGAAGAACAGAGGAGAATGAGAGAAGAGAGTAGGGCGGAAAAAAGGGATGCCTTATTGACGACCCTTTTGAACAAACTCATTAATGAATCTAACTAACTGAAGCAAATGGCTTGGGTTCCTTGTGACTGATTACTATGCTGTTTCTTTTTATATATGATTCTAAGTATAGCACAGAATGGACCAAATTTTACAGTAGCTTTGATTAAGGAGAATTTTAGAAAGGAGAATCTGGATGATGGAAGGAGTATTTATAGGGGTATATGAACATTTTCTCTTGAAAATTGATACAGAAAGTTTTTTTATGAACTATCATTTAGGGATACTTCTGTTTGGCATTACTTTCTGGGACATGTAACTAAAAACAGGTATTGTTTACAAGTTTGTATAATAGTTGATAAATTTTATTTTTCTTCCTATGGAATTATCCCGATGTGATTGAGATGAGATGAAATTTTAACATCATGATCATGAAAATGTATATGTTTTTAGCTTTCAATGTTTAACAATACTACCTCCTAAGCTTTGGTGTTGGATAACGTTGTCCGTAACAGCCGTCTAGATTTGTATTGTTCATCATTGCTTTATGCGCTGCAGTGTGCTGTGAAAAGAATTGAAGGTGCCAGTTCTGACAGTATCAGTTTAGTGTTGACTATTTTGATATTTGTTAATTTATTGAAGGGTATTTGTAGATTAAAGATGTTGGAAGATGATCATCAGAATGTTTACTGTAATGAAAAATACTATTAGAATGGAATCTTTAGTAGTGTTGGAAATTTAAAGAGAATTGTGATGTTAGTTTTTCTTAGAGCAACTTAGATCAAATTTTAATTAATATATAGCATGTGTAATCTATAGGTGTTTTTATAGCAACTCTGGAGAGGGAAAGAGAATGAACTCAATCATTATGTTGAATTTTATTAACCTGTATTTTTATGTAATTCAGGGACACTACTACACAGATATGGCGTTTCACGTAGTTTCCTCAGCTAAGGCTTTTAGGTGCCATTTTTTTTTTTTTTTTTGAAAAAACTGAGATTGATTGTTGTAAATGAAGTCATTATCAATAACTGGCCAAACATTCTTAAACACAAACTCTCTGAAACACACAACACCGTCAAGCCTTCATCAAAATTTGCACGTCTACAAGAAAATAGGATCCTGTATTAATGTTGAGTCATGTATTCTTGTGTAATCCAATTGAAAAGCTATCTGCATTTTCGTTACATCGTCCGTTAACAAATGCCCTTTTATACTTTGTATCCGTCCCATCTTCTTCCCCACCAAATGAATGTCCTCTTGGACTATTACAGTGTCTCTTGTGCTAAATCTTAGGGTATGCTTTCTTAGGAGTTTGAAGTTGAAGGGAAAGAAAAGCTATGAGATGATTTTGGTAATAGTCTTACATTACATGGGCTTAGGATTTGCTTTTATATCTAGCTTAAAACCTTGTAAAACAGAATTATAAGATGAAGTTTATCTCTTATTTATATATTTTAATTTAGTGATATCATTAACAGTCCAATAATCCAACAATAATTGATAGGATGAACATTATATACTCTTAAAATTTGGACTGGAGCTTACATCAACGTCTATCATGATTAAATAGTCTCCTGCATTAAAATAAACCTTATCTTGAAGACATGAGGTAAGATTGAATCATTGTCATTCTTCTGATATGTCTACCATGTATGACACCAACATTTGTTAGTTTGTTCTTGTCCTACTTTCTCATATACTATTGCATCTACTATATCTGCATTTGGATTTTGGAAATCTTTAAAAAAATAACTCATGGACTCCTTTTTTCTTTAGAATTATAATTTACTCCAATATTTTAATTTGGCCAGCCATCAAAGATCTACATTTAATGACATTTACAATAAATGAGATTTATACCATTTTCCACCTCTTATTACACCTCATCTTAACTTGTTATCCAATCCACATCAACATTATGAAGTACTTCAGTCTTCTTTTGGTTAACATTGGTGGTTTATGTTGGATTGTTCAGTTTACAAACACCTGTAACAAAATGGAAAATAAACCTTAAAATGTAGAAATTTTTTAATAGCTCCATCCGTTCCACCTTGGCATCAAACAATATGAACACCCCAAGTTAGTGAACACTGGTGCAACATGATAATATTGTTATAATGATAGACGCAGTTTTCATAATCCTTTCTGATCTCACACTAATGCACATTAACATGATTAAATTTAAACATGTTGCAACCTGAATCGTAAGCAGGGGATTACATTAAAAGCACGAAGGTACACCTAGAGATTGTGTTTTCCTTTGGACCTTTCGTACCATGTGCTCAAAATATCTCTAGCTTGACTCTGCAGGGGGTTTCTCCTTCGGATGTTTGGAGCCATAGTGATCAACAAGTTGGTTTTGATTTGCAAGTTGGGCCTGAAAATAATGTTCAACGGTATCATGATACAAGATATTCAGAAACATAATTACACAAGAAAAATTCCAAAGTGTTAAAATTGAATGTGCCCATCAACCAATTTAACTATAGTATCTTTGTCACCCTAACTGAATCATCAACGCCAGATGTAATGATTAGAGCTATAGTCTATTAGTCAAACTGAAGGAATGATGATATTAAAAAGATAACGCAATTGAGATTAGTTAGTTATTAATTCCAATTCCAAAAATGTTCTTCAACCCACATAATTTTTTGTTTTTTTTTTTTTTACTAATTAGCAAGGTCAAACATAGACAGGGATTGCTGCTAAGGAACTATCCTATTCACCAAAGACGTGTACACTTCAACAACTCATTCACAATAATTTTAGCATTACCTAGATATCCTCTCTTAGGTCAAGTACATACCTTAAAGGCTTAAGACAAGATGTAAAGACTTAGCCTCTATTGTAATGTAAGTTTCATAAACTTAGAATTTCCAATGATATTCAAAGTTCTTATCCAAAAATATGACAAGGCACTTCATTAATAATAGTATAAATACATACACATTCAACCACTTATACAAAGAGATCTTTCCCACAACATTATTTTCTCAAAAATTTCCTTTTTTTTTAAACTTTGTGTAGGCTACATTTCATGCATAAATTCTATTTCCTAGTGATAAGTTTTGTTTGCAAACCCATACATCTAAGAAGCGCTAACAAGAAGAAGAGTAAACTGTCAGGTGTATCAACCATCTCCTCAAAACCAGGTCAATTTCAATATCACACACTACCAAAGAATGAAGACAGTTAAGACTCAAACTGTAATACAATAGTTTATATGAACCATTTGACCTGCACCAACACCAGAACCAACATATGAAATTCACTTCACTACGGATCAGATAAAAGCACATGAATTCAAACTCAAACTCGGTGGGATCATAATTTGAATCAATATCATGTACTTTCAGAAGCAATTATAGATGTAAGTAGGAAGCACCGACACCACTATAAACTTCAATGTTCGTTATAGGACTTATTTTTCTCTTCTATAAACTTCAATGTTCGTTATAGGACTTATTTTTCTCTTCAAGAAGGTAATGAAGTTGTTTGAAAGAATAAAGCAATCAGTGCAAAGAAAGGAGACTAACAAGTCCTATAAAACACAAAAGAATGTACAAGAATAACCAGTAAAAGTTATAGATAAAGCCATCTCTTAACTTCAAATAGAAAGCCAAGCACACAAAATAGTTTGTCAAAAAACCTAAAACCCATCTCAAACTCGTTTATTAGCGTATCGCTGAAAAAGTAACACCATTTCCCAATAACCTTTTCTTTTGCTCCAAGTCAAGTGATGGTGTAATATCCTGTATTTTTCATATAATAAGAACTATATCGCACAAAATAAAATAAAGTTTCTCTATGCTCACAGAAGAGTTATACCAGTAAAAATGAATATTTTGAAATACTATGATGAATGTATAGATTATATTTAGGTTTATTATAGAATTTCTATGCGATATAATTCTTATTATATGAAAAATATGAATGTTACGTATACAGCAACTACAACTTCAATGCTTTAATTTGTAAAAGATTACATTTACTCATCCACAATTAATCCAATCACACATTGATCTTTTTTTGTTAAAAAACAAACCAGTTTGTAACCCCACAAAAAACCAACTAGGCACAAAGTGTAACAAAACATCATGTATCATGTGTTATGTAATTGACACAACTAAAACTAATAATAGAATCACTCAAAGCCAGATTAATTATCCTAGCAACCCTTGCATCAACAAGACCTTCTTTCCAAAGCTGATTAAATCGTATCAGTCAAACAATGACTACCACATAATGAAAAAGTCAAAAAGTGATGAGCACAACCCAGATCGGCTGATTCAATGAAAGAACTCAAAATTAACACAGCCACCACAACAACAACACCAGGTAATCAGGGTTAATTTCAAAGGTACCCAAGAACCAAAATTCAATTTTTTTGTGACTCTGAGAAAATAGCAACAAAAAGAATGAATGGCAAGAAGAAAAATGAAATTCTTTGTAAGAAAGAAGGCGAAATTGGAAACCTTGCAGATGGGGCAGATGACTTTGAGGCCAACGGCTCTGGCCTCCAGCTGAGAGCCCTTTGCCTTCTGATTCCTCTCTGCGTTCCGCTTCTGCGCTTCGATCTTCTGTTTTCCACGCGTCATCTTCCTCTTCCCTCTGTCTCCCTTTTCTTTTTCTGTGTGTTGAATGCGAAAACTTTGAAGAAATTTGACGACGAACGCAGAAATACAAAGACGAATGGCAGAGACGTAAGTGGGTCCCTCTCTTCTATGATTATATGTTTTTACCACTTAACTATCCTCTTGTTTCTTTTTCATAAGTGTTATATTGTTTTAAAAAATATATTTCTATTGTTATTTAAAAGTTAAAAGAAAACATTAATTATTGTATTATTATTATTATCTTATATTTAAATAATTCATATATATATATATATATATATATATGACGTGGAAAAAATAAAAAATGAAATTTTTTTATTGGACTTACAAAAATTTGTTAAATTTCTTAATTTTTTTAAAAAAATATTAAATCACACTAAAAAACACTAAATGATCCTTTAATATTTTTTCAATTCATCATGTCACATCAATTTATCTTATACAAATTATAAACACCTGCTCACTATTATGTATTGAATCTATGAAATTTATGAGATATATCAAATATGCATAATAAGTGCTAATCTTAAACACATTCAAGTAGTTTAATCTATTTATGTTTCCCATACATGTATCAAGATTAGCACCTAATTCAAAATAGTATTAAATTAAGCAAATGCCTGGCTCTCAATTGAATTGTGTAAAACTACTGAAAATTATCATGGAAAAACAATATTTAAGCTTCTGCAACCAGCAATCTTTCTTATTTAAATGGATAAATATTTAGGGATTATAAATATGGATAATTTATATTAAAAATAATAATAATTTTATTAATATAAAAAATTGTGATTTAAAATATTTTTTTTTAATTAGACGTGTGAAACGAGATAAACTGTCTAATAAATCGATATGATTATTAAATCATATATGTATTGTTTAATTTTACCTATATTTTTAATAGATTGTAATCTTTTATAGTCAAACTTAGTTCTATCTTAAGTCAATAAGTGAATGATTAATCATTTGATCTTCTTCTTAAAAAAATATCTAAAAGAAGTAAAATATAAAGTTAAAATAAAATGTTAAATAAAAATAATTTTAATTTTAAATATAATTTTTTATATAGATAATAATTCATGTATATTTTTTAGAAAAATTTTACTATACTATTTTTAGTTGTTTTTTCAAATATAACAAATATTTTATAAAATGGATATCTCCAACTTAAGCGAATTCAATTCATGGATTAAATAATTCAAGTAAAAAATAACAAAATTAAATTAATACTATAATATTTTAATCTAGTTTATCATGTTTTGTTAACTTTTCAAACCAATTTACAAACTTTTCAAACCAAATTATCGAGTTCAAGTGATTTTACTTGTACTTCTAATATATTAAATTATAATAAGGTAAAATTTGTTTAGTACTCTATTTTATCTTATTATATTAGTTTGGTTTCTTTTGTATATCATATATTAGCTTTATATGTTTACTTTTAGTAGGGATTGTGTTTTTTTTTTTTTTTTTTATTTTGGTTTGGTTATTTTTTTTTTTTTTTTTTTTTTTTTTTTTTTTTTATTTTTTTTTTTTTTTTTTTTTTTTTTTTTTTTTTTTTTTTTTTTTTTTTTTTTTTTTTTTTTTTTTTTTTTTTTTTCTAATATAGGTTTGGTCATATTTTTGTAATCTTTTTCTTTTCTTTCATAATAATATGTTTTATATAATGATAGATGATGATAAATTTTGGAGTGTGTTAAAATTCATGATGATATCTAATATGATTTTTTTATAAAATAGATAAAATCATATTTTAAAACATGACTTTTAAAATAATAAAATTATATTTCAAATGGTAACTTTTTTAAAGAAAAGTAGATTTTAAAACAAGACTTATTTTATTTACAATTTTTAAGAATAGAATCATGCAAGACTACCGGTTCTTTACAAAAGTTATATTTTGAAATATGACTTCTTTATTAGGAGTAAATCTAAAATAAAACTTATCTATATTTCATAACTTTCCAAAACAGTTATATATATATTTTTTAAACTTTTTAAAGTTATCCCTAAAAGTTAAAAATACAAGCATAATTGTTAAAAATAAAATCATAATAATAAAATATTTTCACCTTTCTTAAATATGACGACATTTTACATGTTTATATTGATTAAAAGTTACATTTTACACCAGTAATTCATTTAATATAGATTTAAATTATGTACAAAAATTATATTAGTCAATTATTGAAAATCGATTTAATTTTTTTTTTCTTGTTCTGTCCAACATCACTCATCCACTCCATCTCAATAGCAACCAAACCACCACCCACCATTGTCATCTAACCAAAAACCCAAAACCATAACATCAAATTTGAGAAAATGTTGTTGGTAGAGTGCGTTATGGATTATCACCTTTCTGGCGAGGAAAATTAACGTTATATGTAGATACTAAATACTATGCAAATTACAATTTAGAAACTACTAAACATTAATTGTAATGTATATATAACCGTGACAAATATCATATAGGGGTTAACTTTTGACATAACGTAACTTAGAATATTTATAAAAAATTCTCAAAATGAGCAAAATCAAAGAAAGAGAGTTACTACATCAATACCAAGAAAGAAAAAGAGAGAAAAAAAATGGAATTATGGTTCTATCTTCTTGCATGTGTTCTTATATATGTTCATGTCTTTCTCAAAATCATCCACAACAAGAGGCTACCACCAAGCCCTCCAACCATACCCCTCTTAGGTAACATATTTTGGCTCCTTAAATCCTCCAAAAATTTTGCTGATCTTGAACCTGTTCTTCGCTCTTTACGTTCCAAATATGGTAACATAGTCACCCTTCACATAGGCTCCAACCCTTCCATTTTCATAACATCTCAAGAAGCTGCTCACAGAGCACTTGTTAAACATGGCACAGCTTTTGCTGGTCGACCTTTGGCTCTTCAAACCACACAAATTTTCTTCCCTGACCAATACACTGTCACTACTTCTCCATTCGGCCACAATTGGCGAATGATGCGCCAAAATTTAATGCAAGTGATTCAACCTTCTCAGTTAAAATCATATTCTCGTTGTCGTAGATGGGCATTGAATATATTAAAGAAAAATATTATAGATGAAATCGAGTCTGGCAACAAGGCCGTACCAATGGATGAGCATTTCAACTATGCATTGTATGCTTTATTCTCGTACATATGTTTTGGAGAGAAATTTGATGAGAGAACCGTTAGGAATATCCAAAGGGTGCAACATGGTTTTCTGCACAATTTCATTAGATTCAATGTGCTGAATTTTGTGCCTTTCTTGTCTAAGATTGTGTTTAGAGGACTGTGGAGAGAGATCTTGGGAATTCGTGAGGATCAGGTGAATGTGTTCCTCCCTATCATAAAAGCACGGGAAGAGAAAATAAAGGGCAGGGTTGGTGGTGTTGAAGATGAGTTTTTTAAGCCTTATGTGGATACCCTTTTTGATATGAAGCTGCCGAGCAATGGAAGAAAGTTGAGGGATGAAGAGTTGGTGAGTATGTGTGCTGAGTTTATGATAGGTGGAACTGATACAACAGTTACCACGTGGGTATGGGCCATGGCGAATTTAGTGAAGTACCAGGACGTACAAGAGAAGGTGTTTGATGAAATTAAGGATGTTGTGGGAGCTGGTGAGGAGATTGAGGAGGAGCATTTGAAAAGGCTGCCTTATTTGAAGGCTGTGGTGTTGGAGACTTTAAGGAGACACCCTCCGGGGCATTTTATATTGCCTAGGGCAGTTACAGAGGACATTGTTATGGATGGCTATGACATACCCAAAAATGCAATGGTGAATTTTCTAGTGGCTGAATTTGGGTGGGATCCTAATGTGTGGGAGGATCCTATGGAGTTTAGACCTGAAAGGTTTTTGAAGCAAGAGGGGGATGCTAAGTTTGATTTGAAAGGGACAATGGAGATCAAAATGATGCCTTTTGGAGCAGGGAGGAGAGTTTGTCCAGCAATTAGTATGGCAACCCTTCACCTTGAGTACTTTGTGGCCAATTTGGTGAGGGATTTCAAATGGACACTTGAAGAAGGGTGTGAGGTTGACATGAGTGAGAAGCAGGCCTTCACTATTGTGATGAAGAATCCATTGAGGCCAATGGTGTCTCCAAGAATCACTTGAACACTAAAATGTTGCAAAGAGCTTTGTTAATCTTTTCAAATTTCTTTCTGATTTTTACCTTAAATGGTTGGATTACATGCCAACTAGATTTATGCTTAACTAATATACCAAAAATATCTTCTTGCGTTTATGTAAGTTTGGTTCATTTGCCTAGTTCTGTTCCATTTTTTTTTCTCTGTTTACCTTAGAAAACTATCTGCATTTATCTTAATGTTAAGATGATGCAAATTTACTAAATCATCTCACTTTTGTTAACTTTAGAATGATGCACTTACTTATTCAAATTGATTGTTACACACATATATATAAGCAATCTATATTGCATTTATGTAAGAGTTATTGTATTTTTCATATTAACTTGTAGTAAGACATTTTGCAGCTATTGTCTGATTCACATAACTTCCTCTCCTTAATGTATAAATGAGTTATTTTGCAGTTATTTGGGTTTTTGTAGGCTACACTTAATGTATAACTTCTATTTGCTAGTGATTTTGTTTGGAAACTCATTCCTAACAAAAGTAACCTGTCAAAGGCGAGATCAACATATGGAATTCAGTTCACAGTATAACTTGATAAAAACACTTTATCTTTTATTATATATTATTCAATTTTTTTATACTTGATTAACAGTTCAATCATAATTTAAATCTATATATACTTTCAAAAACTATAAGTAGGAATCACCCATCTCTGTTTATTAGTGTTTTGTCATGTCTCACATTTTATACACGATATTTTTTTTATATAAAAAAGATTAGTTAAAGATAACATTAAGAATATGACATTACTTGTGTCCAAATTAGAAAATGTTTTTTTTTAGTTTATACATCTCTTCGAGCCATCATATACTCTCAAAAGCAATTATAAATAATGTAGATAGGAAGCATTGCCACCTCCTTCTCAGAATATTTTATATTAGTTTGTGGTCATATTTGATAGGTTTTAGACACAATATTTGTTGGAGATACTTGTTTGATGTTTCTCAATCTATGTTACCATAATAACTTTTTTTAATCTTAGACACGTGAGACTTTCGTCATGATAATTATATATATATATATATATATTATAGCTGGTGGTAATGTCCTGTATTTTAGTTTAGGACTAATGCTGTTTTGGAGTGGGTGCTTCATACATAGTAGAAAATTTATTTTGTGCACGAACAAAAGGCACATGTGTCTGAACTATAGGGTTCAAAGTTCGTTAAGGACTTATTCTTCTCTTCAAGAAGGTAATGAAGTTTAAAAGAATACAGCAATAAGTGCATAGAAAGGAGAGTTACATGTAACTAAACAAAATTTTACAAAGTATACTGGCATGAGTAATAATTGATAGAATTCAGAATCGGTGAGACTAGAAAAAAAGCTGGTTTTCATTCGGATGATGGTGTACATATTGATCAGCCATTTTGAAAAAAATAAATAAATAAAGGAACAAAAATCGAAGGAAGAAGAGGATGAAGAAAAAAGATAAATAAATAAACAATTCAAAAGAGACAACATAATTGTGAAAAGTTTTGATATAATAAAGAATGAGTTTCAACTTAATTTAGTCTTACAAAATTGATTTATTTATAGTTATGAGATTTTCAATATATCTATTTCAACTTTCAATTTGTAAGTATTAATTAGTCTTATATCTAATTAAATTAATATAAAATTTTAAGAAAAATAAAAATAAAATTCGTTTTGACTTGTCATGCACCCTATTTTTGTGCTTTTACATATTTTTAAATAATTTTATTGCTTATGTATAGAAACTAATGAATACGATAAAATACAAAAATACAAAAGAGTGTGCATATAAATAAATATTGGTTTTATTAACAAGTTCACGGCTAATTTTAAAGTTTTTATGAAAAAGATGGCCTAATTGCATTAATAATAAGAAATAAAAATAATAATTGGTTTTAAAAAAATTGCAATAAAAAAAAAACTTATTAAAGTACAATAAAAGTCCGCCTCAAGTACACTTGTAACGTGTCTTCTCTTAAAACATTTAAAGGAAACTTGAGAAATATCCTTTTTATTCTTAAGAAAATATGAACGAGGACACACTTATAGGTGACTTTTTCCCCATTTTTTACTTCGTGTACATGTTTTAAAATTGTCATGTTCTATTTTCCACGTGCTTTTAAGTTTTTAGCGTCTTTTGTTGCAGAGATAGGTAATTTCTAAATTATTTATTGTAATAAAACAAAGCTCCATAAATAAAGCTGTTTTAGCACTACCATATTCTTTGCAAATGTAAAATATTCTTAAAAATAGAGTATAATTTTATGTATTCTCAATGTAAAAAATATATTATCAAACAATTAAAAATATGCCATTTAAGATAGTTATTATAACAATTAATAAATCTGTCATCTAATTCTATTTATGATTGTATAATATTTGTGAATCAATATACACATAAACATATTAATACAATGAAGAAAAGTGAACTCTTGTTGGTCTAACCAATAACTTAAGAATTAATTATTAAAAAGAAGTTGTGAATTAATTTTCCCAACGATGCAATGTGTGTAAATAAATACAGATTGAAAGGTAGGGTCCGTGAAATTAAACATTTTGGACCTTAAGCATGTTGTTTATAAGTCCTTTAATAAGATAACTCTTAGTCATTACAATAACTAGAATAAAAAGGTTCAGGCTGAACATGACAAATAATATCTAATTATTAGAATTAATCAAATAATTTACTAGTTGAATTATTGACAAGATAAGTTTTGACTTTCTTTTTTCTTATAAAATAAATTATAAAATCATATTATTTTTCATTTCATTAAATTTTTCCACATATTTTCTAAAGGAGAAATGTTGGTCGGTCCCTTGGCCACCAATTTCAATAAAGTAAATTCATATTTTTACCTTTCGAATTCATTTTGTCTTAGACAGTCAACTCAGCAACTTAAAGATAAATAATCTATTTAAAATTAAGAATTTTAAAAAATATTATTTTTTTTAGAATAATTAATATTGTAATTTAAATTATTATTTATTACAAATTAAATTTCAATTATTAATTATAATAGAATAACTTATATATAAAGATTGTATTTTTTTAATTTATTCAATTTAAAATATTACTTAATCAATTAATATTTTAAAATATTTATATAATTAAATATAGTCTTTTAATTTTTTAAAATAATAAAATTATAAAAGACAAACTAAAGCAAATTAGGAATTTCAATCCATTTACCCATCGTGAGTCAATTTGTCTCGACTCTTGGACTAAGTGTAGATTGGATCAAAATGGGTTGAAGTGACCCATTTTATTGTTTCGAATTGTTTTTAATACTATGCGTAACATGAGTCTAAGATGTTTTTTTTTTTTTTTTTTTTTTTTTTTTTTTTTT
>Ga0099825_1002306_pt1 | contig 25309 bp, 9 predicted proteins | sample SiratroredBW_FD_76838 | JGI IMG/M metagenome (GOLD analysis project Ga0099825, IMG submission 76838) | Root nodule microbial communities of legume samples collected from California, USA - Siratro red BW | ecosystem: Host-associated > Plants > Roots > Nodule | place: USA: California | collected... | reverse complement strand
GCACAACACACCACAAAACATTCACTAATTATTATATATATATATTTGTATATATATATAATATATATATATATATATATATATATATATATATATATATGTATGTATATGGAGAGAGAGAGAGAGAGAGAGTTATGTACATAATAAATGGGATATGCTCTATCTTACCTTTGTAATATACGATAAGTAATAATTCTCTCTCACAATCTTATTTATACTTTCTAAATCACTCATCTTCCAACAACACAACATATCCCAGACCGTCCATTATTTATTATATAACCACAATTATTACCTTATGTCATTTTTTGAAATATAAAGGCACCTAGTGCCTCCTTTTCACTGGTAAACACAAATTTAAGAGAGTTATGAGGTTTCTTTGATTGCTGAGTTGTGTCTTCTTTTTCTCTACAATTATGAATCGAAGAGTGATTGTTTTGGTATGAATTTATGGTTTTGGTGACTGAAATGCAGTGATGGTTTGCATCTCACTGAAAGTGGCAATCAAGTTGTTTTTGAGGAAGTAATCAGAAAGCTGAGAGACGAAGGATTGAGTCTGGAATCTATAGCAGTTGATCTCCCACTTATTGCTGATATTGACCCTAATGACCCCCTGAAGGCCTTTCTGTAGTAACAGAATGATGCATTACAAAAGGAGTGTCTTTTTGGGGTTATGGTGCTTTTGTCGTCATGGAAAGATCTGTTGATACAGTATTACCCATTGTATTATGATCGTGCTTTTCTTGTGGCTATATTTTGTGGAAAACAATATGTTGGGTAATGTCTATTGGCGTGTGAAATGTCTTTTCTTGTAGAGTTTTTCATTTTCTTGGCTTGAATGTGAATGACCTCATATATATGAAGTTTTTGTATAATGCTAGATACATTCTTGGCCTCAGAATTCACATGAAATACAACCATTTTCGAAGTAACCATGGAGACAAAAGTGGTCTACGTACTAGTAGGATTTCTGAGTCAACTTTCTGGTTTTCAGATCAATAAGGTCAAATGAGTCTCATCTGATATTTTTGCTATATGACAAAAATAAAACCTTTTTAGACAAAAGTATTATATGGATGTGCATGTATATAAGAAAAGACATTACGGTATTATTAATTTTGTTAGTTTTATTTAAAATTTGTTAATAGTTAATATAATGGTCAAATTAAAGTTTATATGCAATTAAACATAAAAATTTGAAGGATGCAATAAAAGTTATAAATTTAAGCAAAATAACAAGGCTAGACGATTCCTTCAAAATAAAATTCATTTTAAAGTTAATTTTTTTTCTTTAATAAAATAATATAATAATTGTCACATATATTTAATTTTATTTGATTAAACAATATCAATCACATGATGAATAAAATTTAGGTGTATCAATTATATTAGTTATTTAGAACATAAATTACATGATTTAAAAGAGTTTTTTTTCTTACTAGTGTTATAGTTAGTGATTACGGTTTTTTATATGGTAGAAATGTGCATTGACATGAAATAACATGACTCAATGATTTTGTTTAGATTTATATCATTATTGTCGAAGTAACAAGATATTAATTAGGATTTAAATTATTATTGTTATACTAACAATACAACTAATATATCAGTATTTTTGAAGTTTAATTCTTTGAAATTGAATTGAAAATGATTAATCTCCTTACAAATCATGAAGATGTTATAATTATATTTATAAAGTCTTGTTCTGGTATGTTAGTATATATAAAAATCATATAAGTTTTGTTTTGTGACTACAAATAGAAGTCAATGGCAACCAACAAGGCAAAGTACAAATTTTAAGAAAATTATCATTGCTTTACATTTATTTTAATTATACTATTTTGTTAGCTTTTACCATATTCAAGTCATATAACTTTTATTTTTTAATATATTTTCATATTTAAATTAAAAATAATCAATAAATCAATATATAAGTTATTTAAAATATATATGTGAATTAAAAATGGTAAAAAATGGAATGACACATCAGTCGTGAATTTACTAACCCTAATAAAACTCAACATAAATGAGAACGAGTATTAAAGTTTTAAATTTATTTCCTACTAAGTCGTGGCGTTTATCTTTGTTGAAAGGAGAGCATTATGATTAGATTTCATACCTACTTGGACTACATAACTATCACATATATAATTAAATCCATGCTTTGTCAAAAGATGGAAGATTAATTAGCATTCGACATGTTAAAGAATGAAAGCATATAAAGCTAGCTATCTAAATATCACATATGCTCATGCATCATCCAATCATCGTTCTTGTGCTAATGTGGTTTACACATCATCATCCATCACTATGCTACACACGATCACAGAAAATTTTCCTTTTGGACAAAAAAACGCTTTATCGTTTGCAAAGTTTGACTAGGCGCTATTTCGATTCATTCGGCCTTTTGTTTCTGTCGTCATCTTATGAATATATACGTCATCACTTTAGCCATTTTCTTAGGTGAAAAATGGGTTTAATAATTTGGCTTAATTCTTTTAAATCTTTCAGTTTACTAAGTTTAACTACATTAATTGAATTGTATTCATGTCCCACATCAACACAATTAATCTACAAAGAATAAATGTAAGATACTGATACTATCATAGACTGTGGTGATTTTATTTAGACATTTACATTATCGATTTGTAAAATTTATTATTTGATTGAAATTTAAAAAAAAAGACCTCAGACTATTATACATTTATTATACTTGTTCAAAGAGCTAAAAATATAATTATTTAAAAAAGTCATACACCTCAATGCACCCACAATATATTACACATATTGTGTAAATTATTTTTTGTAGTAAAACTTAAATTATTAATACGTAGAGAAAATGATTTCTCTCCCATAACAAATAGTCACCCAAACGTTAAGACCATTCTCCAATCAGTTTATCAATGGTGCTTTGGGTCTGGGCCTTGAGGGGAAAGTCTTCCAGGCTTACGTGGGCTTTCTTCAAATTCGGATAAGAAGAGCCTGACACTAGGACGGGCCTGGGCTCCGTAGCGTGAATGTTGGGCCGGAAAGCTCTTGAAAGTAGGTGGAGTTTGGAGAGGACGAGATTTAGAAGTGGTTAATAAGAGGAGCAGAAATAGAAGGCAGAAGAAGCAGGGTTTGGATTTGAACATGTTGACGGAATGCACAATGTGTATGACAAAATGTCTCTACGAGAATGTAAGAAGCCGTGCAGAGGTACAAAGTATATATAGCGAGAAAGCGTGCAGGTGGGAGAGAAATTGAGAGTTATATTTTAGTATGAGTTGAGCAAAATTCCAAGCTCTCAAACTCACCTCAAATAATTTTGTTGCGTTCCCCTCCAGTGATGATGGCTTTTGGTAGTTTGATGACTGGGTGAATACTAGGACACAACACGACACACCCAAATTTTACTTCCATTCTTCACTTGTTCATTTCTATTGGCTCCTGCTGACACCTGCAGAGTTCCAAAAAATTCCCATACTTTGTCATTTATCACCATATCTAACTTTCCAGACATGCCTTCGGACATAATCAAAAAGCAACTCGGATACCATAAATCCGTAACTGACACAAGGAGACTCTTCTTGTGTTAAAAAAACATATAGGAGATACCTAAGTGTGAAGATTTCATCATTCGTTCTACATGTTCAAAAGTTAAATATTTGGCCTCTTTGCTGATTGGTTTTGTTTGAGAAAGAAAGAGACGTCAAAAAGCAAGTGACGCGGCTACTTTCTTCACACTTTTTGTTGAACGCAAAGAGTTGGTTTAACAGAGTCAAAAATTAAATTACTCTATACATTAAAAGTATAAATATATGTCTATTGTTTTATTTTTACGCAGAAATATAATTTTTAGTAATTTTACAAATATAATTTCATTATTTTTGTTAAATATCACGACCTTTTCAATATTACATATTTGATCTTATTATAATTTTGTCTTTTAAAATATTATTATGTAAATTTAAATTTAGAATCTCGGATCACCGTATCAAATTAAAAATACCTTTTTGCATTGGCCTGAAGTTGATATACTATTAGAATTATAATAATTTTTAATCCGAATTATTAAATTTTGAATTTGACACACAATACGTGTAAAAAGAATTATATTTTGATTCAAATATCTTTTCAAATTTTTTTTCATCAAATTTAAAGTTCTTATATTTTTAATGTAGCATCGTTAATTCAAAATTTTTGTACTACCAGTAACGATATTTACTATCTTTGATTTGTTTTTATCTATACAACTATTTAAATATAAAAATATCTATACGATGAATGAGAATTTATCTGCTATTAGTAATGCCCATCTTGATGCATTTAATTTACATCATATTTATTTGGTTTGTATATTTTCAGTGCATCAAGCCTGTTTTACTATTGCTTTACATAATTTCGTCTTAGATATTTAATTTTTATGTAGCTATATGAAAAAAAAAAATGTCTAGAAAAGTTCATCACATTGTCATCATATTTAATATTGTGTGTTATTGTATTGGATTCAATAGTATTTTGTATGTTTATTTGATTTTACTATATTGTCTTACTTGTATTACTGTTTTCAGTATTCAGCATGCCCCATGCAATCAACACACCCGCACATCTTACATTGGCCCATAATGGGCAAATTGAGGCCTCATATTATTTTTTTAGAGAAAGTATGCGTTAGTTAATAAGGTGTTGTATTTATTTATCCATGGAACAAATGTAAAGGGTTTAGAAGAGGTGAATGATCTGATTATAACGTGGGGGTTGGTGCGTACAGTGTTTGGTGAGAACATGGGATGCAGCACGCTCCACGCCCCCCTATCTTCTTCCACTCATGCCTACTAGGTTTATAAATTAAATTTTAATATGGAGGAATTTTAGATTTGAAAATTTCATAAATTTATATCAGTTTGTTATTGGTATTTTTATATTTTATTTTGTACAAACATAATTAGAAATAAATATTTAAGAAAATTGAAATGTCAATTTTATATTTAGAAAACTGAAAAATATTATTAACTACATTAACCATGCCTATAGTTTAGGTCGGAGACAGTGACTCCAAACTGCAAAACCTTCCCATAAAAGAAGCAGAAAGAAGAAAAAGAAGAAGAATGAAACAGAATCAGACATAAAGCATGGAAATGATAACAAGGTCAGAGCGCAGTGTCATAATCCCTTCTGAGCGTCCCTTCCTTCAGGACCATTCACTCCCTCTCTCGCACCTCGACACCGACCCCAACCTCCACCTCACCTTCCGTTACCTCCGCGTCTACACTTCAACCGCCGCACCAACCACCCTCCACCCCTTCCACGTCATCTCCTCCTCCCTCTCCCACGCGCTCACCCAATTCTACCCCCTCGCCGCCACGCTTCGCCGCCGCCCAACCTCCCCCGACCGCCTCGAACTCTGGTGTGCCGCTGGCCAGGGCGTCCCCCTCGTCCTCGCCGCCGCCGACTGCACCCTCCACTCTGTCAACCACCTCGACGACCCGGCCTCGCCTCTAGCGGAGCAGTTGGTGCCCGACCCGGGCCCCGAGGAGGGGCTGGAGCACCCCTGCATACTCCAGGTGACGGTCTTCGTGTGCGGCGGGTTCGTCCTTGGCGCCGCCATTCACCATTCTCTGTGCGACGGCATGGGGGGCACGCTCTTCTTCAACGCGATGGCAGAGCTGGCTCGTGGGGCGACGCGGATGACGGTGGAGACGGTGTGGGAGCGCGACAGGTTGTTGGGTCCCAGGGAGCCGCCAAGAGTGGATTCAGCGTTGATCGATGAGTTTCTGCATTTGGAAAAAGGGGTTTTTCCGTACAAAGAGGATGTGGGTGGAGTTGCGAGAGAGTGCTTTCATGTGAAGGATGAGTGCTTGCACATGTTGAAGAGATCCTTGTTGGAGCAGTCTGGGTTCAACTTCACCGTTTTTGAGGCTCTTGGTGCCTACATTTGGAGAGCCAAGTAAGTTTCACAGTAGTTTAAATTAATTTTTAAGAGTTAATATCTGCATGAGTGAAGTTCATTTTACTCTTACATCAGACAGAGACAATACAAGGACAAAAAACATAGTATGATATTTTAGTAGATACAAAACCTATTTTTCAGTCCCTTGTTTCTAATAAGCACAGTGAAGTTTAGAAGTACCCATTTATGTGTAGAATTGCGAAGTAGTATTAGCATTTTAAATTTTGATGAAATTTTGGCGAGACAGGGTGAGGGCATGTGGAATCCAGGGTGACGAGAAGGTGAAGTTTGCATACTCAATTAACATTCGGAGACTGGTGAAGGCAGCACTCCCTGATGGGTATTGGGGCAACGGTTGTGTGCCAATGTACGTAGTGATGAGTGCGAAGGAGTTGATAGAGAGACCCATTTGGGAAACTGCAGAGCTAATAAAGAAGAGTAAAAGTAATGTGAGTGATGAGTATGTGAGGTCCTACATAGATTATCAGGAGCTGCATTTTGGTGAAGGGATCACAGCAGGAAGAGAGGTGAGTGGGTTCACTGATTGGAGGCATTTGGGCCATTCAACTGTGGACTTTGGATGGGGAGGCCCAGTTACTGTGTTGCCCCTTGGGAGGAACCTGCTTGGGAGTGTTGAGCCTTGCTTCTTTTTGCCTTATTCAACTGCCTCTGCTCAGAAGAAAGAGGGCTTCAAGGTTTTGGTCACTTTGAGACACTCTGCTTTGCCTGCTTTCAGACAAGCCATGCAAGTCTTTTCCACTACTCAAGAACACTGGCCAAGTCACTTATAGATACACACATGGTTTCACCAAGTCAAGAGTAATAAATATCTTGTTCAAACAAAACTTGAATGATGAAGGTTTTATATCCAACAGTTGTGTCTTGTGTATAATTTTTAGTTTCAAGAATAAAAAGGTAATGATTATAATAATTAAATTAATTGTTCAATTATAAAAATTAAAATTCAGATTTCAAAATTATAAAAATATAAATATAACTGGACTTCATTATTAAAATAAAATTGAAAAAAAGCAGTTTTTAACAAAATATAACATAACATGATAGGATTCCAAAGTAAAATAAAACCAGTTATAAAGTAAGTAATTGAAAGGCTAAAGTAATTAAAAATGTAGTAATTATATTGCTTACACATTCATCAGATTATGAATGTGTTGATACCAACCATTGTTTTTTTTTTTATTAACAACTTGATTACTTGTTCAATTTTGTTTAGTTTTAAAACAGTCCAATCTGTAAAAAAATCATAATAAAGTTTCATATATTGCAATGAATTTATATGATTAAAAACGAGTTATACCGAAAAAGAAATTTGGTTCAAAATTGGAGGATTTGTAGATATATTGATAACAGTCATCGCGTACGCCTACAAATATCGAATAAGTGAAGGTATTGAATATTTGAAAAGAAAAAATAGAAAATAACCGTACAAGTGATGAAACAATATGTATGATAAAGATAAAAAATAATGTGAGATATCCGAAACAACAGTTCATTTTTCAACATTGGTCTCAAACTTTATTCTTTATTATCACCCATTGCAGTGAGATGATTGGAGAACATAAGCCATTTGTCCCTTGTAGATGTAGTCAATTTCTGACATCTTGCATCTAAGCCAGGTAAATCAATTCAGGTTCAAATTATTGGAAACTAAGAACGCCATGCAATATATATTGTTACGTAAATATATATATATTTTAACATATTTTTTTAACATAAAAAAAAGAATGCCACGTAATTCCGGTGCTCTTTTGGCAAGAATAATTAGTGTAATGAGCACACAACTTATAAGTCTCAAGTTTTGAATTTAATTGAATGTACATGTTTATTAAATTTGATCGTATATGTAATGACCCAATGCTCGTAACAGAGTCTATTTACTATTAACCAAAATACACATCACCGTTTAATTTAAAAGGAGAATATTAAGTAGTTGGTCTGGTTATTTTCTGCCTTAATAAAAATGTAAGAGTACATGGTATTTTAAGAAAATATTGAAAACTTCAAGGAGTTAATAATTTAATTGATTAATTTTTTTAAGTAAAAGAAGAAGAGGAGAGAGAAAGAAGAATGAAATCTATCTATCTTCTTATCCAAAGGTTGGGAGGCCAATAGGAGGCATGCCAGCTGCCATGAATGGTGAATAAAGGACAAAACAAACAAGCTGCTTCATAGAGCACACACTCCTTCTCTTCTCCGCCTATGGCATCCACCACGTTAGGCACTTCTTCAATTGCTCTTCTGCCTTCTCGCTATTTCTCTTCTTCTTCCAAGCCTTCCGTTCACACACTCTCTCTAACCTCAGGTACATTTCTTTGCAAAACTCTGTTTTTTTCTTTGTTTTTTGCCTTCAATATAGTTGTTGGAGGGTGTGCGGCAGACCCATTTCATATAAGCTATTTCACTCTGCCAAATTTGTGAACTTGTTTCTCCTTGGGGAGTTTGTAGCTGGAAATGGATCGTGGGTCCTTGTGGGCATTGTGTGATTTTTAAACTCTAAGTTGAGTGGTTGTGACTTTGCAGGACAGAGCTATGGGCGGAAGTTTTATGGAGGAATCGGAATCCACGGCATAAAGGGAAGGTCTCAGTTCTCAGTTGCCAGTGTTGCCACTGAAGTTAACTCTGTAGAACAGGTTGGTAGGATATTCAGTTTTTGAGGTCTGGATGTTCTGTGTGTCTTTGTTTGTGTTTTGGTTTGCATTATATGGAGATAATGGATGCACTTTTGATTAATTGCTGTAAGATTTCCATTCGTTTGTTGGTGTGCGTTGAGCCATTGAGACTCCTATTGATTTTTTAACAAATTTTGGGTTGATCAATTAGATAGTTATTATATAAATTATTATAAGAGTTAACAAACTCTACAGTAAATCAATAATAGTATTTGCCTGTGAGTGCATACATTATTTATCCATTTTTCTTTTCCCTTTAAAGCTTACATGGTTTCTGTTACTCTTGCACATATGTGCATTTAGAGTATGGTTGATTGTGGGAAAATTGCAAGGTGAAAATGAGAGGAACAAAAATGAGCTCATATTTGAATGTATAATGTGTTGAAACACCTAGTTTATTTATGTTTTTTACTTTCAAGTTAGTGCTAGATTTTTGGGAAATTAAGGATTGTGTGTATGCATTTTACAATAACCCAACTCCGTAAACTTTTCATATTCAGAATCAGCGTACTGCTGCTAAAGAAAGCCAAAGACCAGTATACCCGTTTGCTGCCATAGTTGGACAGGATGAGATGAAACTCTGTCTCCTCCTCAATGTGATTGATCCTAAGATTGGAGGAGTAATGATCATGGGGGACAGGGGAACAGGGAAATCCACAACGGTTCGGTCATTGGTTGATTTACTTCCCGAAATCAAGGTTGTTGCTGGTGACCCCTATAACTCAGACCCAGAAGATCCAGAATTCATGGGTGTTGAAGTGAGAGAGCGTGTACTGCAAGGAGAGCAACTTTCTGTGGTCTTGACCAAAATTAACATGGTTGATTTACCATTGGGAGCTACAGAAGATAGAGTGTGCGGCACAATTGACATTGAGAAAGCTCTGACTGAGGGTGTCAAGGCATTTGAGCCTGGACTACTGGCTAAAGCTAATAGGGGAATCCTATATGTTGATGAAGTTAACCTTTTGGATGATCACTTAGTGGATGTGTTGTTGGATTCTGCTGCATCAGGATGGAACACAGTGGAGAGAGAGGGAATTTCTATCTCACATCCTGCACGGTTTATCCTAATTGGCTCTGGCAACCCTGAAGAAGGGGAGCTCCGGCCACAGCTGTTGGATAGGTTCGGAATGCATGCTCAAGTTGGAACTGTTAGGGATGCTGAGCTCAGAGTGAAGATTGTGGAGGAGAGAGGTCGATTTGACAAGAGCCCAAAGGAGTTTCGTGATTCGTACAAAACTGAGCAAGAGAAGCTCCAGAACCAAATTTCATCAGCAAGGAGTGTTCTTTCTTCTGTTCAAATTGATCAAGATCTCAAGGTGAAAATCTCCAAGGTGTGTGCAGAGTTGAATGTGGATGGACTAAGAGGAGACATTGTAACGAATAGGGCCGCAAAAGCTCTTGCTGCTCTGAAGGGAAGAGACAAAGTAAGTGCAGAAGATATTGCTACTGTCATTCCCAACTGCTTGAGACACCGTCTTAGAAAGGATCCCTTGGAGTCAATAGACTCAGGTTTACTTGTCACTGAGAAATTTTATGAGGTTTTCAGCTAAGTCATAGTTATAACACGCGGTATTCAGCTACTCTGTTACATTTTACCTTTCCTGAGAGGATTTTCATTGTCCTTGAACACTAGTAAGATTCATAAATTCCTCCTATACAGGAAATTCCGAGCTTTTTAAGTGTAATAGTCATTCCCTATTTTTCTTCTGTATCTGTAGCCCTTTCACAAGCTTGGGGTTTTCAAACTGTGATTCCTATATTAGCATAAATTTGAAAAAAAATTAAAAAGTTACTTTTTTGTTAAAATCTTTTAGGATTCGTACATATTTTGAGTTTTATTGCAAAGGTTATTACATTTTAACTTCTAATTTATGAGAAACACCGAATAAATAACTAGGAACGTATTTTTGCTTATGCGTTCCTCTGTACCTATGTGCGTATCGTTTGCCGTTGACTGAAATTCACCCACCGTACCATATAGATGACTTTTTCATTGAAAATAAGTTGATTCATCACGCACTGTAACATCTATAATTCTTTGAATTTGCTCAAGATCTCATACGTGTATTCGCTGACTCTCCCTGAGTGTCTCTCTTAATTCATCTCTCTAATTCTTTCATAGTAAGTTTCCATTCAGATCTACATCACGCAGAAGCTAATATGAACAGCTTCTGCATTTACTTGATTGGTGGATGTGGTTTTACTGAATGAGGCGAGTATAAAATGGGTTTGCAAACAACCTAATTAAAAGCTAGAACTGCTTCCTTCCATGTTGACTAAAAATCCATGTCTTTAACACAATTCTATAGATTTTTACAAGGAAAATATATATAAAAGAGGCTCAACACAATCCAAAATCCACACTAGTTGCGTGAACAATTTGCTATAATGCAGTCTGACGCAACAATGAAAACCAGCAGAAACTACACAAGGTTAACCAACTTTTTCTTTTTTCCACTTTATAATATAAACCGAGTATTTAGCAACTATAAAGAGATCGCCTTAAAGCATGTGAGTAGTCGTCAGAATACACAATTGTAACTGATTTGTAAATACAATTACATCTCGAAGATTCTTCAGTGTGTAAAATTCACAAAGCTTTATCAAAACATGCAATGTATATAAACTGCCTATAAAATTCCCAAGAAACATTATTAAGAATCCATCTAATACACATATCGGTCGTTATTCTACAAACCTAGAAAAGAGATTATAGTATATTTGGAGAAATTTCTCCATAAATACTGTAGAAGAAAAAAGTAAGAAATAAATACAATTTCTCCGTCAACTAAAATCAATTCCTGAGTGAGATTAAAGTTAGATTTTAGAGAAGTTAATATGAAATAACTTGTAAATATTAATTTATGCGCAAGTTAATTTTAATTCATAGAGAAGTTTATTTCATTTTTTCTTATTTCTCTTTCCCAAAAATACTTATAAAGAAATTTTTCCAGCCATACCCAAAATCATTATTTGGAATTGGAAATATTCTGCATTATGATCTTGTCACCTTCAGTCATCCCTCCCCATATTGTAGGCCTCCGTTCTAGAAAATCAGGGAACCGCTGAAGTAAAAGAGTAGCCGTCCTAATTAAGATTGAAGCAGTTATAGCCCAAATCACATACTTCTTATTCCCAACCTCATAATCAAAATAATGTGAAAGATACTTCTCCTCCATCCATTCTCTTTCCTCAGCTCTTCTATTATCATTCTGCATTCAACCATGATGTCAGAAATTAAGTTCATTTGTCTTTGTCATAAAGTGCCCCGAAATTTCAACAGGAAAAAACAAGTATACAAAATTTTAATTGAGAACAGTAACAGTAGAACAAACCTTGAGGAACATCTCCAATGGAACATCAAATATTTCTTCTACTTCAGCTGGATTTAAAATTGGTGAAAAGGCATCCTTGTTGGTCAGTACTCCAAGCACAGGTACTATGGTGACACCATACTGTACTTAAAAACTGCTATGTAAGAGTATTGAGTTATGCAAATTCTAAAGTTCAAAGATATTTTTAATTAATATAAAATAAGTAAGTTTTTGAGTTTATGTGTGCCTCTAAACCTGGATTATGTGTTTGTCAATAGTGTCAAAACTAAGATTTATGGACACGAGTCAGCTTGGATAAATTTGAGTATTCAGGAGAAGAAAATAGAATGAATTAAAAATGTAAAATTGAATCAAACTTCTCACATTAAAACCCACAAACTCATCTCAACTTTTTTAGAAGCTATCTCATGTATTTTATCGTAAGCACTTACAAACTAATCAAAACTCTGCATTCCTGTTTTAGAAAAGTCTCAATAATAGAGTTTTATAATTGAAAATATCCCATCAACTAAAAGTCAACCGAAACTGGGCATAATTGAAGAAGCTTTAACCTAAATACTATAAAGTTAGTAAGATCCTCCTGATATTAGCTCGGTATGTAATAATTCACCACAAAAGCGAGTCTTAGGAAGATAGATACTACAAAATAGTAAAATAATAGCATACTCTGGAATTGCAGGACTTAACTTATCTGATTAAGAATCTTGGATTTAAAGGAAGCAATTTTGTTCCAGAATCAGAACCCTGAGCCCAACAAAGTTCGCACTTGAGGGCAGGCAGGAGGGTGGTTGATAACCTATATCTAAGAAATGGATTGGTACAATTGAATTGAAATATTTACTAATAAACTAGGTTACATGTTTTTGAAACATTTAATTACTCATATGATGTTTTAGTTACATAATTTGTCTCATCGACTCTCTACACCTAAAAACATTTCATTATACACCTAAAAACATTTCATTATACGCCATTTCTATTTTGTTTAGTACGTACATATATTATTTTTAACTTTTATTCTTTAACTAGAGATTAAAAATGATGTGTTAGAGATTTAAAAAAGCCTTTTTTTAAGTATAAGGACTTCAAAGAATATTTTTACCAGGCAGGAACAATCTGAACTGAAAGTATCTAAGTTTTAAAGAGGTTTTTACAGTAGTAAAGGAATCGGTAACCTAAAGAGAAGCAAATGAAGTTAGATGCAGTGCAGATTTGTTCTTGGACAAGATATAACAATCTAATATGAAAAAAATAAATAAAAAAAGGGAGAAATACCCTAGTATGGCAGGGTTGGAGAGGAGTAATGACAGAAACAAGAGAAGGGTCCAAGCCAATTTCCTCCTTGGCCTCTCTCAACGCTGTTTGTACATCGTCAGCATCGCCTTCTTCCCTCTTGCCACCTGGCAAAGCCACTTCACCTGTTCATATAACAGTGAGATGAAACTTGGATTGAAACAAGAAAACAGAAGAACATTGATTGCAAAGAGTGAGGGAGAGACCGGAGTGGGTTGAGAGAGAGGAAGAGCGCTTGGTGAGGATCACTCGCAGACTCCCATCGTCGCCTTCGAAGACACAGATCAGAACCGCCGCTCTCTTCTTCAAAACGATGGGTTTATCCAAAATGTTGGAGTTGGTGGGAACGCTATACGAACACTGGATGTGATTGATCAAAGCCTGTAATCTCGATGAAGCTCTGTTTGCACTCATTCTCCTCCTCCCACCCCAACCTAACTCCTCTGTTTCACAGTTATAATAATAACACTTTTTTTATGATATTAAAAAAATTAAATGTTATAATAATTACAAAATATTATTAAAATTTATATTGAAATTATAAATATGTAAGCATAAAAAAATTGTTATTAGTTTTTGTATTATTATAATTATATAATAAGATTATTTGAATTTTTCAACTCGTTGAAAGGTATATAAAGATCCATTAAACAAAAACTTTACATAAGAAAAACAACAGACACACTTTAAACATAAAAATCATTAAAATGATTAAAAGACTACACACCCACATGTTGGGGTAAGGTCCATACAACTTTCCCCATAAAATCATGTTTGTGCAAGTAGGGCAAAAGCTTAGAGAAATAATACTCTTAAATGTATATAACTTATATATATTTTTTTATATATTATGATAAGTTGGGTGATGATGTATGAAAATTAATCTATAGATAAATCGAAAACATTGACTAACAACTATAATATTTAATTTTGTTACTTTCTAATTATGTTTAGATCATTTCTTTTATAAGTAGATTTGACGAGTTAGCAATTCATTAGATATTTTTCTTAAAATATTGTCTTGTATTCAGAAAGTTTTTTTTTTTTTAAACCGTCATCTCAAACTCCATTTGAATGTCCGAATTGTTAGATTTGTATATCAAGTCTGTAGATATAAGTGTAAAAAGAAGAAACGGTCCCTTTACGTGTAAAAAATATCCTTCTATTTATAAAGATTATATTAAACCAAACTCGTATTTGTTTTAATTTATTACGTCATCTTAATGTGAGAAGGTTCGAATTTGAGATAAATTTCTTAAACGGTTTTAAAATAGATTCTAAAACCAACTTCGAGTATTTGGTTAAATATAATATAATTACTTTTACTTTTTATTGAGTTATTGATAAAACTAAATTATACAAGAAATATATATATGAATGCAAATACATACCAAAAATAAATTTTAAATTAATATGCATCCAATGAAAAATACACTATTTCGATTACTAATTAGAGGACATGTGCTAGTTATTAATTTATAAATAGTTGCATTTATTTAAAATAATTATAAAATTGTATGAGAATTTTATGGTTGGGAAATAAAAAATGTAGACTTAAATATATTTTATGATTTAGAAAAGTAAAACGATAAAGACTTCAAGTTTAATTTTTTTTAATTTTATAATATTTAAAGTCTTAAATAATATTTCAAATAATTTAAATGCAAAAGTTAATTAAATTTAGATGCAAACTATATACTAAAAGTATTGCTAAAATTTATTGTAAGTTATTTTAATTATAAGATAATTGAGTGAAACAAACTAGGGAAATACTAAAATTTAACTGTCTTAAACATTATGAGTTTCAAAATTTATTTAATGGTTTTCATTTAACTTTATAGCTTTCAATAAAAAAAATATGCTAGAGAGGATATTCCTACTACTGCTGAACAAGTTTTTACTCCGAAAATGTTTCTAAATATTACTGATACATTTTTTGAAGTAAAAAGATGTAACTTATTGATGACATTCTGCAAGTAGGAATATGAATTCCAAGTGCTGAGATACTTTTCCTTCCTAGTACATTTAAACACTTAATCTTGAAATCTATGGTAGTGATGAATATTATTGTAGGATGAACAATTGTTAAGGGCTAAAATACTAAATGTCAAATTCAATGCGTTACAGAGTTAAATCCCGAGGAAGCTTGAATTTAGGATTCTGCTCCATGAAAGCTGGTGGTCGTTGGTACACAACTGATGCTGCCCTTATTAAGATCCCAGCAGTTAAACCCCATATTAGGAATTTCTTATGCTCCATTTCATAGTCAAACAAATGTATCAGATAATTCTCTCCCATCCATTGCATCTTCTCCTGTCTCCTATTTTCATCCTGTTTAATATATATAATGACATTAACTTCTAGATGAATACAAAGTAAAACATACATACATACATAAGACAGAAATAAAATTAAGAGTCAACCCTGAGAAACATTTCTAAAGGTGCATCAAATACAGCTTCTACTTCAGCAGGATTCAGAACAGGTTTGAAGGCCTTCTTGTCATGAAGAATGCCAATGACAGGAACCACTCTCATGAGGTACTACAAAAAGCAATAAGAGGAAAGTTTTATCAATAGTTTTGATCATTATTCACTTGATATAACCATGTGATATGATGCTTCAAAATTATACATCCCTCTAGAAGCATATATATAATATATATGCTTCAAAATTCCTGAGTGTCAATATCCACCCAAATTCTATACCTTTAGTACTGAAATGTTTCTTCGTAAATATCAATGATATAATCTTCACGAATCCATAAATTGTAAACCAAAATTCCTAATGGCACGTGTTGGAGTGTTCAATTCTTCTCAGACACTAGCCCAAGAGGTACATCAGTTACTCCAACAAGTTGATGTGTAAAAAAGAGTGTATTATACCTTAGAGAAAAATGGTTCAAGAACAGTAACAACATCGACAAGTTCAGGGTCCAACCCAATTTCCTCCATTGCCTCTCTTTTTGCTGTGTCCTTATCATCCTTGTCCCCCTCCTCTGCTTTCCCGCCAGGCAAGGCCACTTCACCTGCAAAACAAGGTCAACAACATGCAATAGACACAACCCTTAAAGTCTAGCTACTAACTTCAAGAGTTTTGTTATCACAGCAGAGCAACCACATTGCAAATGTAGTTCTAATAGTTTGTCTCTGATTTTTTGCAATGTCAAAAATTGCAACGAAACTGCCATTTGAGGCCTTATACATAATAGTAATCTATCATAATTAAAAAAAAAAGGACAAAAGCATGGTCACATGAATTGGCCTACATTTAAAATCTTAAAAACACTTGTATGAAATTGAACTGACCCGAGTAAGTGGAGAGCTTGGAAGAGCGCTTGGTGAGCACCACTCTCAGATCCCCAGCATCTCCTTCAAAGATGCAGATCAAAACAGCAGCTCTCTTGTATCTTAACTCTTCTGTGTTTTGAGCAATTGAGGTGATTGATTCTGAATAACTCACTTCTGAGACAACCTTCTCTTCCATGACATCATCCAAAATGTCATCAGGTAATACTGGGGGCTTGTAAAGGCGGAGCCTTTGCGCCAAGTCCAGAAGCCTCTTTGATCCTCCATTGGAGTTTGAACAATCCATGAACTTGGAGAGCAAAACTATCTTCTCAAAATACAAGATCATAACGCCATATATAGTACATATATATATCATGTTCTACTGATATTTGAAGTTGTAGAAGTTAATGAAAAGGGGTAGATGGTAGAATGGTATAGGTTCTATGAATGACTGTGAAAGAATACCTGTTTTGGCAACAAATATTAATGTCCGTGAAACGGAAAAGTTTCACTATGAATGGCTGCATCTTTTTGGTCCAATTCCTACCACATTAACCGTCTTCATTCTTTATCACTAACAACCAACATTGAATAAAGTGTCTCTCCATTTTCCTGTAAAAAAGACAGCTTCACAGGTTTATGTTCTGCTACACTTATTGGAAAAGCGATACGATGCATATATCTCTTAGATATAAATGTTTTAAAAGATTGGACACTTCACTGACTTGCATTAGATACTGACATGTTTTGGCTTTAAAATACTGTATTATATATTTCATTTAAGACACACGTGACACTGGAATTCATCAAACTAATGAGCCACAAGGAGTTAAGGCAAGTGCAATTTTTGAGCAAGAAAGTGTGTCTCCAAGTATCTTAGCTTGACCCTTTTCACCCAATGGCAACTATATATGGAAGATCAGAAATGCGAAAATGTTTAATGCAACAAATTGACAGCCACTGAAGTAATTAGAAATGTAGTGAATATTTATTCATCTTTGTTAGGTATTAAGATTATGTTGTTCCTCTTGTGGAGTTGAGAGGTTCTCTTATTGAGGAGGGCCAGTTATGAGTTGATATCCAAAATGTCGGTTTTTAATGTAAAACTCTGATGATTCTATTTCATTATTTTAGTAGTTATACAAATTTAATTTAATCGGTAATTATTTGTAATGTACAATGTCTCAATGTTTGAACAATTGAACCACATCGGATTCCATTTCTTTAAAAGGAAAGGTGAGGTTGCAAGAACTTATTTGAATTTACGTTTTCTTTGAATGCTCTGTCGGTTAGTTAATTTAATTCCATCACATATTAAAAGAGATGCAACAGGGTTTGATAATCACTTCCGGGGAATTAATAAACTGTACGGAAATTTTAATCGAAAATTACGCAAATGTCGTACTTAAAATTAGTTGAAAAGAATACAAATTTTGAAAATTAAATAATACTAATTAAGATATATAATTACGACAACTAATTAAACTTATAAAATACAATTCTCATCATAAATAAACTCGCAATACTGCTATTAGAAATCCTAAAAAGTATATCAGAATACTTTTGGTTATAACATTTTGTGTCTATGTATAGAAATTAAACTTTTCTTTTATATATTTAAATATTTTTTAAAATAAATTAAAATCAATTTATACAACTAAAGAAGTTAAGGAAGGAAAGTGTTCCTAAAAAATAATTTATTTCACTTTTTTATTTTCGTCTTTTGATAAATATTTATACGAAATTTCATCCAAACAAAACCTTGTGGTAGAAACACTTGTGTAAGGTGCAGTAAAATTTATAATTTCAATAAGCAATACTGGATAGCTAGCAAAAAGAATTAGGATTTTTTTTGTGTAATTTTTTTTTTAAATGTCTTCAACATTCTAGTGGAAAATTAGAAGTGAAATGAAAATACTGTAAGAAAGATGATCTGTTGGGGTGGTAGAACTAAAAGTTAGACCTTAATTTAAATTCATTATGTACAAAAATGTGGAAAAAAAAAAACACATTTCAATTTCATAAACTGGAAAACGTGTATATCATATTGAAAAATTTGGAAGTTGTGATTATTAAATATTATTGTTAGTATTGACGGTCAATCATGAGATAAATAATGAAAATGTTGTGATATTTTCAGTATTTAAAACATTGTAATTTTTTGTATGTTTTATTTTTATTTTTTGTAAATTTTAGTTTAACAATAGAAAAAATCATGCAAATTTATAAAAGAAATATCTTTTTTAAATTTGACGAGATTGCAAACCAGTCTATTATTGGTGAGAATTGCAATCAGATATGAATTTAGAGAAAAGTTCATTTATTTTTGTGAGTGGAATTTATTCAATTCGTTTAAAACGTAAGCTTCATGAGTCAACATTAAAAGCGCCGACGTGTATAATTATTCTTAATTATATCATTACTTTTACATAATTTGACTTTATCGTAATCTTGTCATTATGTTTTTCATGGCTCTTATAGAGTTAATCTTTAAAGAAAAAGTAGAAACATTTTGAAAGCTTGAAAGGAAAGTAAGGAGTCTAATTACATAATTCAAAAAGATCAATGGAAAGGTGTGAGTAGGATCATGTCTCCAAAGTAGGAGGTTGAAGAACGAGGCAAAAATAAAATTTTGAAAATATCATAAAAATAACTCTTGGAAGATACGAGTGACTTTGATTTTGACTTTTGTAGTTTCTATTTCATTCTGTAAATGAGTTTTTAATTTCTTTTAGGTTTAAATAAGTTTTGGATTCCTACTATATTTGAGTTTGAGATCTTTACTACAATTGACTCACATTACATTAAGAACGTAGTCTATATGTTCTTATGTAACACATGTCTCTTCTACTATAAACTATATTTTCTTTACATATTTTTATTGTTTTTTTTATCGGCAATTTTTATTTGTTACCTTCTAATTTAAATGAAATTTCAATACAAAGTGCCATATTCGAATGTAATTTCGGATATAACTACAAATACAAACCATAAAAGTTCGAAGGTAATTTCACGTCCCTTAACTTCTTCTTTTTGATTCCATGTGAATAATTCCTTTTGTTTTTTTGTTTTTGGGTAGTCTTGTAAGCATTTCACTAATTTTGTTTTCTTTTCTGTATAATTTTTTAAATTATTTTTCTACAGTGGTAAATGAATTGACTAACATTTAACGTAAACTTAGATATTTAGGCTTATATTGAAACCAGGACGTATAGTTTTCGAATTATAAAAAGAAACTTAGATGTAGAACAGCAAAAAGTAAGTTAATCTCTATATCAAAGGTCTACTAAGATGTAACTACCACCAAAGTATGAGATTATATTAATTAGAGATATTTTGAGTAAGAGAATAATTTAATTTGTATACAAAGCGAGAGCAAATATTTCATATTAATTAGTTTTCAATTGGAAATCACAATTATTAATTAATTAGTCTTCTGTCATAATGTAAAGCATATTTTAATAATTATTTTAATTTTAATTTAACCTTTAAATTCAATTGTCATTTTAATTGTTTCTGTTGTTTTAATTTTGTTTAGTTAGTAATAGTTTCAATAATAAGATATAGAGTCTATTTGAAAGAATGATATTATTACTTTATGGTACTCTATACTTGTGATTTTTGCGTACATGAAAAAAAAAGATGCATTTTATTTGTTATTATAAAAATAATTCATAAATAAGAACTACTACAAGAGTTATAAATAAAAGTATTATTTTAATATAATTTCATGAACAAAAGTTATATAAAATAAAAAAAAATCATTAAACATGAATTCCTAAATTAAAATAATATTTTTATTCATAAAAAACACTCATGAACATGTTCTAAGTATTTACCTGATAATCTCTTATATAACACATGCTTAATGCTGAGCCAAATTCGGTTCGTGTCAGTAAACTTTGAGGTATGAAATGGGCCATAAAAAAAATGTAAATTTGGAAAATTAAAAAAAAAAAAAAAAAAAAAAAACCCCTTAGTGGCTGGGAGAAGGATTCCTGGGCCCTAGGCTATTGCCTCTGCGGGCCTATGGCTCTAGCATTAGTAGTTTAAGTGTTAGTATTTTTTCATGATTTTATAAAACAATCACTCTAATATTTAATTTTTTAAAAATCCATTCAAATTTATTTTTTATTATTTGAAATTTTAGTTTTTTTTTCTTAATTTATATTCAATTTTTTGAAAAAAAAAATTCACATACCATTAGAATCGAAGACTTTATCCAAAACATATTGAAATAAAAAAAATGACAATTGAAATAATTAAAATTTTCATGCATTTTAAATTATTAAAAATAAATAAATTTTCCATTTAAATGCTAAGCTTTGTTCGTATTGAAAAAGTGACTTCACGAAATAATTATAATAAATAGTCAATTAGGCAGTGAAATTAATATATTTTAGGGATAGGGTGACTTCTTAGGGTGTTTTCAAAGTTGTTTTAACAAAAAGAAACATTTAAGAGCAGTTTGAGAGAAGATTATTGATTCATAATTAGACATTAAGATAGAGTGAGGAAGTAGGTGATGACAATTATCAAGCATAATTGATCACCTTCGCCTACTCCAACCAATTAGGTAGTCTTTCCACCCACCACTATCATGGAGGAGTTGTTCTGCAATTATTTTCCACCCTCCATTACTAAATCTCTATTTCATCTTATTTTATAAACAAGCAACTACTTCTTTTATAACCTTCTCAGAGAAATTCAAAAAATACCCATTTCTCTAAAATAAATTAATCAGACATATCCTTGGGCATTTTATGAAAAAGATTTTGTTGCACCAAACCCAAATTTTACAATTTGCATAGTTTGGGTGAGTTTCAAAGCATGTAAATGAAATCATTCAGCTAGTGGTATTGCATCTGATTTTTCTCTAAACATCATTTGCTAACTCTCATTAAATAAAATACATGATTAATAATACTCTTTCGGTTCCAAAGTCAAAACTACAATTATTTTATAAATTCAAAATTACGTGTATAACGTTTTTTTCAATTATATCCTTACTTATATCATATCTATTAAAATAAGTTTTACGGAACTATTACATTAAATTATGATATTTTACTGTACAATCTTAATAATTAATGTTTTCTTAACGATGGTGTGCCAATATAAAACAACTACTCCCTCTAAACTAAAATACACAAAGTGATATTTGGTGGACTTAAATATAAACAAATTTTAATTTCCTAAACTCTTTAATATTATTATTTCAAAAATATTTTTTATCTTTAAACCTAATCACCATTCTCAATAAATATTTGAGATTAGTTTATGAAAGATAACACCTTATAGAACAGAAAAAAAAAAAATATCAAATGAACTTCACTAATATTCTTAATCAATGTGAAAATATTTAATTTTGCTTATAATTGAGTCCGGTAGTAATATATTATTGGAAGGGAGAACAAGTATTCCGGTAAAAACATATAAACGTTTATGCGTGTATTATTTTTGTAACACAGAAATATAAATGGATCAGAAACAATAGCAAGTTGCTCAAACCATCTGAAAATGGTAACTATAAACCATGCGGAAGTCAACAGCATGATCACATCTTGGAAAATTTCTATTACAACATACAAGGAAAAAGAATAGATATATTGTTCTATCTACAATCTGTCTCTTCGTTGAATATACAAGATTGAAAAGAAGAAAATAAACAAAAGCAATCAACAAATCACACCCACAACAGGTCTGTTGACACATTCTCTGCAGTGGTTTGAATTTCAGTCACACTCGTATGCACAATTGGAAGCAATCCAATAAATAAATAAATTGGCTTTTTGGTTGACTTTTTATGGATTGTAACCAATTTAAAATCAATTTGACTCAGTTCCACTCAAGTTATCAAAAAAGCTTCATACTTAAAAATTGTGCTCTACCTTTGGCACCATATTGAGAACTCAGTGCACTCCTTGAACCACAGTTTTCTCAGCAGTTGGTGGATAAGACAATCTCCTAGCTTTTGAATTGCCTTTTGCATTGGCAGAAGGAGGAGTCCCTTTTGCAGTGGCTAAAGGAGGTTTAACTGAGACAGGAGTTTTTGGTGTTGATGTTGTCTTATCCTTCTGAGCCTTGCTTGGCTGCTTATGTTGAGCTTTCTCTGGGGTGACAGATGAGCTGGAGATGCGGCTTTCCCATGGCCGAGCAGCAATCCACCGTTCCTTCCAACTCCAACCCCAATTAGCCTTGCTGAGTTCATAACTACCTAGCAGTTGGCTCTGACTAGAGTTGGCCCTCCACTAATACGATTCATAATATATGCATGTGATCATCAGTTGGATAAGGTAATACAAGATATTGAGTCATTCTTAAGACTAACAAACCTACCTGATGGGAGAAGGCATATGCCATGGTTCTTTCGCGCTTAACTGCTGCTTCTTCCCTCTGATGTATCTTTCCAAGGACTTCCTCCATGGTTTCAGAACCACCTGACCATTCAACCTGTAATTTATGCTATCTAATGCTCAGAACAAGACTAACTGAATTAAGTTCAAAGAATATTATGCATCTAGTGAAATATTTGACCACTGTAAACATTCAATGGTAGCAAATTTTAAGCGTCTCTGGAATTGATTTTCGTTAAGTAAAGTTCTATAAATATTTCACTATGCAATTCAACTTAAAGCTAAACAGTATAGAGATATATTAGTCTTGCCTCTCGGCCTAGGGATACTCCAGGTTCGCAAAAAAATAGTCTTTTAAAAAAATTTAAGACTATAACAAACTTAAAAAATAAGAGGGCAAGCTCAAGATTACCTCCAGATCATGAAGTTTTGCTTCCAGTTTTAGTTGAGACTCTAGTTTCTTCCTCCTGATCCTGTCTTCTGTTACCATACATATTCGACGATCTCTGATCTCAGCTTGTATCTTGCTCCATGAGTGAAGGTATGTTATAGCTGCACTGGCTTGCTTTTTAACAGACAAACCTTCTGTTAGGATCTTCACTTTTGAAAATCCTTTCATGCGACGTAAAGCTTTTCTAGCCTGGACAGTTTAAAAGTCAGAGTTGCAAAGTTAAAGATATTAAGACATGTTTGAACTATAATAAATAAGTAACACAAACTTAAATCTGAATACCTCTAATAATAATCATCAGCAAGCATATTAAGACTAGAATCAAGAGTTGATTTTAAGAGAATAGTAAAAAATTTACCAATTCATGTTTGTTTGAAGAATTATAGCATGCAATTATAATTAATGTAAAGGAAAAAGGTATCAGGATAGAGAGATAAAATATCACTCTTTGCTCATAAACAATAGGAGAATCTAAAAATCCACTTTGCACGTAACAATATGAAAAAGAATGAATCTCCGATCTCACGAACAATATGAAAAAAAGGTCAATTGAACCCTTGCCATCCTAATGTATTAGTCAAATTCTTCAGCACTTCATTCATAAAATTAAGAACACAGCAGATTTGATTTAATGACACTTTGCAATGCCCTTCACATCATGCAATGTAGTAGATATAGCTTGAATGATACCACTAGTGTGTGTAGACATTGTAACTTAATTCCACAGTATTATGTACACTCTGCAATATTTTTGTGTTTGTGTAAACAAAAACTCAGCAACCATACATCTCTCTAAAATGAAATTAGAAATCTGGCATACAAGCAATAACGCTACAATAGTACATAAACATTGACAATGGAAAAATGAAATAATATATCCAGAAGTATGATTGCTAAAGATGCTTGATAAAAAAAAGTCAAACTAGAATTATCATATACATAATAAATATACTATAAAAGAACCTGTCTCTGCACATTTTTCAACTGAACACACCTTATAAGCTCGGAATGCAGTCTGGATCCTAGTTGCAGCAATAGTTTCAACTGACACCCCAGGTGAGACAAGGTTTTCACTTTTAATACCATTTGCTAAATCCTTAGACTCTTTTCCAGTATAATTGTTTGACTTTGATGCATCGAGTTTCTCTTGAGCTAAGATACCCTGTCTCAAAATGTGGCCAGACAGAGATAGAAATATTCTGGTTACAATGGCTCATGGAAAATATCTTGAAATACTTGACAAATAAATGGTATTTCTGCAGCCTAACATAAACAAAGCAATTAAGTTTTTGTAAACAACATTACTGTGCATCATATGCATGATCATTCCAAACTCAGATAAAATACGGTTTAAAAACATATGCTACATTAATTTAGAGGTGTATTGCAGTCAGAAATATTGAACGACCTTATAGTTTATAGAAAGCTTCTAAACTAACTTTGCTCTTGAATTTATAGCAACAAAGTACTGGACAATAAGTTAGTCATTTACATTATAGAAAAGGAGTTAAGATTCCTTTTCGTAACAACTTAATAATAATAATAAGAATGTTATTTTCATAAGCACTCCTACCTAGTTATACTTATCCAAGTACTTATATCATAAAATAAATCCAAATAAGTAGAAAATAAGTTCTTCCAAACAGACCCTGAGTCTGGGTCTAGAGCCAACTTACTACAGTTTTGTCCTTTATTGGAAATGAGAACTGCAATTATAAAAAGGCTTATCTCTATATCATGTGGTAAATAATTTAAGATAAAGGGGCATCAAAACTCAATTTCAATAGTTTAGGAGAATAAGGGAGATATAGAGGTTTAAAAATCAACAGATTGACATTTCTGTATTGCCAATAAAAAAAAAAAAAAAAAAAAAAAAAAAAAAAAAAAATAAATAATTTTTTTTTTTTTTTTTTTTTATATTTTTTTTTTTTATTTTTTTAAATATTTTAATTTTTTATT
>Ga0099825_1002298_pt1 | contig 25325 bp, 19 predicted proteins | sample SiratroredBW_FD_76838 | JGI IMG/M metagenome (GOLD analysis project Ga0099825, IMG submission 76838) | Root nodule microbial communities of legume samples collected from California, USA - Siratro red BW | ecosystem: Host-associated > Plants > Roots > Nodule | place: USA: California | collected... | reverse complement strand
AGGGAGAACTGGACGTAGCCCAAGAGATTAGGGTGAACCAGTATAAAACTGCTTTATCTGTGCTTATATATTTTTGCCTTGGTTGGTGGTTTCTATTTATAGTGAATTGAGTTCAGGCTCCATCCAACCCCCCCTTCTGGAGTCTGTTGTTCCTACATCTTGAATTTTTTTATTTTATTGTTATTTTGTTTATGCATGAAAATGTATTTAGGAATGCAAGAGATTTGTAGGAATGTATTTATAAACTTTTTCAAGAGATTTTTTTTTAAATGCAAATGAAGGCATAAAATGGATGTATAAATTTGGATAATAAGCAAGCATAGTTTTTTTTTCAAGAGAATATATTTATGAATGCATGAAATTCTTCTGTGTTGTTTTTTTTTTTTAATGAGAAGGTATGAAATTCATATTTTTGAAAATGTATGAAGGTCATGAGACTAAACTTTTGTTATATGATATCAACATTTTTTAAAAGAAATGTATAAGTGCCATGGGGGTGTATGAAATTTATTCGAGAATTCTTATGAAAATGTCTAACGGAATGCATGATGAAATACATATTATTCATTTTTTGTTTATTGAATGCAAAATTCATATATTATATATTAAATCTATTTTTTTATTGAATGAATGAATTCTATATTTTTTTATTTGTTCGCTTGAATAAGATTTCGAAAATGAATGCATGAGGCTATGAGGATGCATGGATGAATACATTAACTCCATTTGAAACTATTTTTTTTTTTAAGAATGCATATATGTTATTTATATGAGTACATGAATAGTGCATGAAACTTTAGATGAGAATAAACTCTATGAGATATGTATAGATGTATGAAGTCCTATATGAATGCATGGATGAAACCTCTTTTTTCAATATCACGAGAATACATGAAAATGTTTTTTTTAAATAAATGGATGTATCCAAGAATATATGAAATTCTATTTTTGATTGATTTTTTTTTTGTATTGTATGAATGGATGCATGACCTTTTTTTTTTAGAAAAAGACAATATGTAATGCATATGAGATTAATGTTTTTTATATATGTATAATCTTTTCTATTATTATTATTATTATTATTTAGAGAGAAAATAAAAAAAAATATGCAATGCATGAGATTAGTGTTTTTTCGAAAATCAATTTTTGGCTTTTTTTTGAAACAGAAAATATTTAATATATTTTAAAAAAAAATGAGATTGATTTTTTTTATTAAAAAAAGTGAGATTGATACTTATGTATAGAAAAAAAAAATATATCTTTTTTTTTTTTTAAGAAAAAGTGTTGAAAGTATACCAAGTAAACTCCCAGGAAAGAGAGGTGAGTCACAATTGAACTGCTTAAGTAACAAGTCTTTCTTAGCCAAAGTTGTTCTCAGACCACTCCCAAATTTTCTTTAAAAAAATGAGATTTATTTTTTCTTAAAATAAATGTATTTTATGCAATAAAAAAAGTGAGATTATATTTTTTAGCTTTTTTAATACTTTTGTAATGAATGACAGTGGATAATTGAGCTGCAAAAAGTCTCCCTTAGTGCCCTAATTAGGGTTTGCCCTAATAAGACTTAAGTTCTAAGCATGTAAATGTGCTCACAAAGGGTGGCTTATCCTAATTTCCTATTAAAGGTCACTAGAGTTATGGCATCCTTTACCATACACCCATATCAGTAAGTAATGACAGTATTTATGGATATGATAATAAAGGGAACAGACTCTAGCGGGAGTTTTTGCACACCTGGGTGCCCAGTTTTGCTACACAACTCCTTTATTTCTAAGCTTCATAGACCTGGGTATTGGGCCCCACTCATGATATGTAATAAAGTGTGTGAAGGGAAAAAGATGCATACCCAACCCCCACCTGCAAAACAACTAGAAAATTCTCAGCCAGATATATATAGCATGTCGTCTACCCTAAGGTTCAATATTTCAACAGGCATAACAACACACAAATATATGTAACACATTAAAAAAATAAAAATAAACAATTCTAAAAATAATATACAATATATACAAAAAAATATAAATAACAATAAATATTATTTACAAATAATAAAAAGCAAAGGGAAAAGTAAATATTAGAAAAATAAATATTAGAAAAACACACAAATTTTACTCATTTAATTAAATTGGTCTGACTCTCTAAAATAGTCCCCAGTGGAGTCGTCATCTGTCACAACTAGAATCACAACGGGGTGATCAAAATTTAATTTTAAGATATATTTAAATAGAGATTGGAGTCACTGCCGTAGTTTATTATGGAAAACCATAGAAAAAACAAAAGTAAAATGTCTACGAACCAGATTCAAGATTCGGGTCTCGATTACGTGTGCGGAAGATATTAGCACCCACAACGCCTGACCTAAGATGGTACCCTTAATCAAATGAGTAGAAATAAGTGTGGTTTTTCAAAATGTCATTTTTCCCAAATAATAGTAATAAAGACAAATAAAATAACAAAACAAACAAATATAAAAACAAATCAAATAAATAAACCAGCAAAGGAAAATATGTTAATAAACAAAATATAAACAAATAAAAATTTTGCACATAAAAATAATAAGCAAAAATAAGACAAATAAACATATATTTTTTTATTTTTCTTTTTGGGGCCCGACAAGGATTAACTTTGGTCCTACGTATTTCTATAAAAGAAAATCAGGATTTATGTAGTTCTAATTTTGCAAGTTGATTGGTGTTTGATATTTATATTCTTATATTTTTTTAAATTGTTTTATATATTTTTTCCAATATAAGTGTAGTTTTACAAAATGTCATTTTTTCCAAATAAACAATAATAATATGAATAAAGATAAATAAAATAACAAAACAAACAAATATAAAAACAAAACAAATAAATAAACAAGAAAAAGAAAACATGCTAATAAACATAATACAAATAAATAACAATTATGCAAGTCAAAATAACAAGCAAAAATAAGACAAATAAACATACTTTTTTTTGGGCCCGACAAGAATTGACCATGGTTCTACGTATCTCTGTCCGTAATAGAAAATCAGGGTTCTCGTAGTTCTTTCTAATCTTTTAAAATTGATTAATGATGTTTAATATTTTTCTTTTTTTCTAGAAATTTTGTATTTTTTTCATTTGAAAATATTTTAATTTCTTTTTTTTAAATTTATACTTTTTAAGGTTTTTTATTATTAACATTGTTTAAATTTCATTTTTCCTCTAAAATTAAACATTTTTATTATTTTTGAAAAGGATTTTATTTTTTTAATTATTTTTAATTTCCTCTAAAATTAAACATTTTTATTATTTCTAAAAAGGGTTTTATTTTTTTAATTATTTTTAATTTCCTCTAAAATTAAACATTTTTATTATTTCTAAAAAGGGTTTTATTTTTTTAATTATTTTTAATTTCCTTTAAAATTAAACATTTTTATTATTTTTGAAAAGGGTTTTATTAAAAAAATACTACTTTATTATTTTTACTTTTTCCCGAAATTAATAATTCATTAAGTTTTTAGGAAAATTTTATATTCTGCTTGAGAATTTGAAAATTTCATATTTTTTATATTTATTTCTAAACGAATCAAAACAATAAGGGTTGAATCTCAAGATACCATAGTAGCTCTCAAACAAGACAATTATATTACATAAAGGAATCAAGTGAGCAATCAAAATATACCAGTTGAAGATCGTCAAAAACCATGTTTCCTTTTCATTAACAATTTTTTAAAGTGTTTTATATTTTATTTATTTTTAAAACAAATCAAAGCGATAAGAGTTGTATCTTAATATACCATAGTAACTCAACAAAACAATCACATTACATAAAGGAATAAAGGAATCAAGTGAGCAATCAAAATAATCACATTACGTATAACAACATACAAGAGTAAAAAAAACGATTGGACTGGACTTACCCGTTGAAGCACTAACCAAGAGCTTTAGACTTTTTCCTTTTCTCTTTCTGCCCTTGATGATTCTACACGTCTACTAATTTTTCAGCACTGTAATTCATGTTGTCTCTCTGTGTATTTTTTTTAATGAGAAGGTATGAAATTCATATCTTTGTTTTTTTTTTGAACAATGTATTTATGAATGTATAAAACTTGATTTTTTTGTTTTGTTCTTTTTGAAGAATGCATATATGAAGCATGAAATTTGTTTTATTTTATTTTATTTGTATTTTAAATATAAATGCATGTTTGAATGCATGAAACTTTATTTATGATTTTCTTCGATGATAATGCATATATTAATGCATGAAATTCTATTTTTGATTTTCTTAAATTTTCAATGCTAATGTATGTACAAATTTTTCAATGATTTTACAAATGATGATTTTTTTAGTGAATTTTTCAAAGACAATGTTTCAAAAAGATATGTACAAATTTTCCAAAAGAGAAGGTATGTACAAAGGATTTTTCAATGATTTTCAAATGTTTCAAAGTTTATATACAAAGGAATATTTTTTAATAATTTCTTCCAATGTTTATTCAAAAAGTATGTACAAAGATTTTTCCAAATATATTTTTTTATGTACATTTAAAAAGATTTTTCAATGATTTTTTTTATTTAAAATGTATATGTACAAAGAATTTGAAAGATCTCAAGAATATGTACAAACTTCAAAGTGAAAATATGTACAAAAATTACTTTTTATTTTTTTCTTTTTTCAAAATTTCACAGTGTAGAATCAGAAGTTTTTGGTAATCATTGAGTTCACAGGATACCAACTTCCATTTTTGAGAAAATCAGGGGCATTTGAAGCTAATGTCAACATAGTGTAATTATCAACTTTTCGTTTGGAAACACTGTCTATATGCATACTCGAACCCATGGGCAAAAGGTAAGTGTTTGAGGTATTTGAGAGATATTGGGAATGAACATCCTCATATTGGATTGCCCTATTTCTGGTGTCCCAAATTTGGGTGTGTTAGCTTGCTATGTGGGTTTTAAGCTTGAAGAAATTGCGCATTTTAGGCTTGAAAGGTTGGTCCTGAAAGGGAAATAGGCTTCACAAGACAAACCATGCAAACTACCCCAGTTTGTATGTACAAGGGGAATGGTAAAATTTGTGTAAAAGATAGTTTGTCTTTGTAAGGTGACAAAAACGGGGTAACAAGGATACGGATGAAATTGGATTGCCCTAGTGTTGTATGAGAGATGACAAAGATACTGGAAATCAGATTGCCCCAGTTGGTATGTATGATGAGATATATGTGAGGAAAGGCAAGGGTATCGGATTGCCCCAGTGTTACTTCTGATGTTTCATTCTCAATTGACCTGTGTATAAACGACTCTCTTATGAAAAAGGCATTCTAGTAGACATTTTTCTTCTTTTCATTTTTCATTCATTTTTCCTTTTTTCATTTTTTCATTTTTTAACATGTATTATTAGTCACATCCTCTTGTTACAAAGCTAAACTTTAGGAAAGTCATTACAATCATTCCTCAATCAACATGGACTTTATTGGGTTTGTAACGAGGCCAGAGATTATAGGGTTGTGAAGAAAAGGATATAAAGGCTCAACATTTATTTATGGGCTTAAAAAGTTTAACAAAGACCATCAGTCAATGTCTTCTTCTATGAGCTTTCCATCATTATGTTCTTTTTCCTCTTTTTTCTTTTCCACTAGAGAGCCCTTGTTATACTCACTCTTTGACGAACTTTCAGAAAATACCTCTCTTACTTCTCTTTTTTTTTTCCTTTTTTTTCTTTTTTTCTATTTTTTCCTTCTTCAGAAGTTTTCGATGTACTCCTTGCTTGATGTGCATTTCCTTTAGTCTTTTAGGAACTTCTGATGATACTCCTTTCTTGATGAGCTACAAGCTTTGACATATAAATTTTTGATAAACTTCTCCTGCTAGAATACTCCTTCTTTTGATGGATCAGGAATTTTGACATGCTCTTTCTTTGATGAATTTCTTTCTTTGAACTTCAGACTGAGTTTCAACATATTGATGATCCTTGCTTAGGTAAAATGTTGTATGAAATTTTATTCTAATATTATAATTAATTACACATTAATTAACAAGATATATATAATTATATCACTGTAATTATTTTTTTTACAATATTAAATTACGTGATACTTGTAGACTTTCTCTCCATTAATCAGAAATAATCACCTGCAAATCATGTGCATACATTATATCACTCCCTTAATTATAGCTTATGTTATCCCTTAAGTATAGCTTATGTTATTCCTTAATTATTTGTCATAATTTACATATCTCTGTATCTTTTTGTTATAATTATTCAGGAACAAATCCTTCTGTAATTTATATATATATACTCGTACATATTTGTATGAGATATGTGCTCAATATATAAAATTATATTTCTTCATATGGTATCCGAGCTATAAGCTTAACTAGCCATTTTTCGATCCTATCAATGGCCATTATTATTCCTTTCGCTTACTCTTTCGTGGAACTTGTCACAGCAACTCAACTACCCGTTAAACTATCTTCCTCAAATTACCCCAGCTGGTACAAGCAAGCTACTATTTTGTTGACTACAAATAATGTACTTAACTATATTTCTGGCACCTTTCCATGTCCTCCAGCAACAATTGAAATTGGTGACATAACTGTTGAAAATCTTGCTTTTATTGCCTGGAAGCATCAAGATAATTATGCGCTTCTGGTTCTGTTTGGTACTTGTGGTCCTGAGGCACAGATTGTGATGTCTTCTACTACCTCATCCACTAATGCAATGTTGAGATTGACTAAGGTTTATGCCAATCGGTCTCACACTAGGATCATGTCTCTTAAAGAGCGTCTTTCCTCCATCATCAAAGGTGATTCTAATGTCTGTGACTATTTGCGCTCTATTCGCTCCATAGCTGATGACCTTGCACTCATTGGTCATTTTGTTAATGATCTTGATCTTGTCATTGTGGTCCTAAATGTTCTTGGCCCTGCTTATCGCGAGTTTTGTGCATCAATCCACACTCGTGACACTCCGCTGTTGTTTGATGAACTTTTTGACAAACTTGTTGACTATGAAATTTTCCTTCAACGAGAGGAGCGACAACAATCGTCCTTCCTTGTTACTGCCAACCATGTTTCTCGTTCATCTTTCTCTCATGGTAACCACAAACGTTGAATGTCATCCCCTAGTCGAATATCTCCTGCTCGGGGCAACCTTTCTAGTTCTCATCCACGTAACTCTTCCTCTGGGTCTCCCCTTATTTGTCAATATTGGCCATATATCATTTTGAATCCTGATTGCTTGATTTTCAAAGAGTTTAACAATGGAACAAAATTAATGACTTCCGACACGTGCCATTTTTTCTCTCTTTTTTTTATTGTCTTATCTTTTACTTAGATCGCCCTTTCGGGTTTTCAATCTAACAAACTTATTTTTTCTGAATTTCTTTTAATGCCTATAAAGAATAGAGATAGGAGATTGGCCAACTAACAGAAAACTAACATTCCGCCCCAGTATAAAAATATTCTTAGGTAATGATAATCATTTGAACAATCCTTTCATTTGACAATTTTGAGAATTTTGGAAATTTTGGGTAAGCCTGAAAATTTTGAGAAATGCAACAGGTAACAACACATGTATGCAAATGTTTCCTTAGAAAAACCAATTTTTACCTTTATTAAACACTTCTCTTGAATGATCCCATTTTATTATTATTCACAATCTTGTGAATTCAATGATTCATGAACAAATGACTCACCATATTTTCCTTTTTTTTGTTTTTTTATTCTTTTCAAAAATTTAATCAATTTTTTTTTTCACAAAACACATTTATGAAATATTGGACATTTTTTTTTGAAAATGCATTTATGAATGCATGAGATTTTTGGGAATGCATATATGATATATGTTTAAATGATGTTTTTTTTTGAAAAAATGCATTTATGAATGCATGACTCTTTTTTTGGAATGTGTGTATGATATATGTTTGAATGAATTTTTTTTATGGATGCATGCATAGAAAAAAATCTTTTTTGAAAATGCATATATGAATGGAATTTTTGAGAATGCATATACGATGTACGAAATTCTAGAAAAATGCATAAGAGATTTTGTGAATGCATATATAGATGTTCACAAGTTGAATTTGTTCCTTTGAAAATACATGCATGAATGCATGAAAATCTATTTTTGATTTTCTTTCGAATTTTCTATTTTTTTCTAATTTCTTGAATGGTAATGCATGTATAGATGCTCCAAATTGTATTTGTTTTTAATTTTTTTTGTTATCTTTTCAATAATAATGTATGCCCAAATGTATTTTTTTTAAGAAAAACATGTACACAATGTTAAAAGAGAATGAATGTATAAAAATTTTCACAAATTTTAAAAGGAAAATGTATTTACAAAAACAATTTTTTTTTTCAAAAAAAATATATGCACAAAATTTTCAGGGAAAATGTATTTACATATTTTTGAGAAGAGTGTATTGAAAAAAATATTTTTGATTTTTTTTTTCAAAATTGTCAATGTGTATATGTTTGAAAGATATTTTTATGAGAAAATGCATTTATGAATGCATGATTTTTTTTGGAATGCCTATGTTTGAATGAATTTTTTCTAAAACATGCATTTATGAATGCCTGATTTTTTTTTAGGAATTTTTTTAAAATGCATTTACGAATGCATGAATATTTTTATTTTTATTTTCCAGCTGTGACCTTGACAGTGTAGAGAGAGTTTCACATTAAATTTTGGAGAGAATGAGGTTGAGACCATGACCGTGTGAAGGGGCTTTCAAAATAAATGAATACATGAATGTATGCAATATTTTTCATTTTTGCTAACCTTGATTTTTTTTTGTGAGAGATGGACATATGCATTAAATCCTATGAAGGCATGAGAATGTATATATATTTTTCTTCATCCTCATTTTTTTAATGAATGATGATATGAGAATTTTTATGAGAATGCCTGCATAAAATTTTATTTTTCAATTTTTATTTTTAATTCTTTTTAAAAATGCACAAATGATTGTATAAAACTTTATTTTTAATTTTTAATTTTTTATTTTATTTTTATCTTATTTTTGCAAATGACAATGAGTCAAAACTATATACTTATTTTTTCAGTTTTGATTTTAAGAGAATGCATAGATGCATGCATAGAAGCTCTATCTTTTTATTTTTATTTTTCATGTATGAATGCATAGAAAGGTTTAGGGAATTAGTTGGTGGTGTCATAAAAATATATCGCAACATTTTACTGCTTGTAAAAAATAAAAAATAAAAATTTAAGATAGTTGTAAAAGAAGATAATAATTTAAAAAAGTAAAAAAAAATAGTCAATTGAATAAATGTATTTGTTTGTTAAAAAGAATTTTTTTTTACTTCAATTCAAAAACATTTTAAATGAAATATATATAATATTCTTTTATTACTTTATTATTAATAAAAAAATATTTACACTAACAATTTTAAATAATGTAAATTCACTTTATATTATAATATTTGAACAAAAATTTGAAGAAGTGAAATAATTGTTTTCAGTCTAATTTACATAAATATTTATTTAGAAATTGTATTAACATGAAAAAGATAATAACAGAAATACTTATATGTGATAAAAAAAGAGAAAAAGCTATATGAATGATCATAACATATTTATAGATAAATAAAAGATAAAATCTCTTTTTTATATTGAATAAATATCGTTGGACAATCAAATGGTGCGTTCATAAATAAGTTACCGGATGACGTGTGTCTAAATGAACCGTCGAATGGGTCACCAAATTGTGCGTTTCTAAAATGGTCGCCAAATTATTATGTTTAGAATGACTTTAACCATCCTAGACCTGCAGGTATGCTTAGAAAAAATGGAGGTGCGAAGTATAATCTTTTATCCAAAGATGGGCTAAATAGTAACCCTTTTATTTAAACTTTAATCCTATTTCACAATAAATTTGACCAAATAATTTTAGAGGTGAAATAATAACAAAAACAACAACAACAACAACAACAATAATAATAATAATAATAATAATTTATTAAGATTATTAAAACCAACTAAATATTTATTAAGTATTATGAATAATAACTTATAGATCAAGTTAAATAGCTAACATTTAAATATTCAACAACTTGGACTCCTAACCAGTTAATATTTAATACTTAAATGCAGTTATTTAGAAAAATAATAATTTTATACACGAAATGATTTTCAAAATATAGAATAACTTTGCTATCAAAATCTTCACCAACTAAAACAATTCTAAATTATACTTTTTGAAAGATTATATTTATATTCTAAAACTGCTGTAAAACTAATGTATCTCTAGTATAGTATATAATCTAAATAAATACAAAAGTTATTTCATAAATTTCTTGTTTGAAATGCTTTCATAATACTTACCGCAAATCTAACTTCATTACTTTCAGCACATTCGGTTCTATTCAATGCTCAAAATCATCACCAGCAACAAAGACCAACAATGGAGATTCATTATTTTTACAAAAGGAAAGAATAAACATTTTTAAAAATCAGAGGTTTATGTAGAAAAATGATGGGCTGACAGAAAGTAAAAGACTTGACCCAACTCAAACTACAGCCCAGATTTATTAACTCTTGGACATCGCCTTCTCCGATTTTCCAAGAAAAGAAAAAGGCAGCAATTCCACTCCATTCTCTCTTGCGATACTAAATCCCCTGGAAGTCTCGTCTTCCCAACAACCCCTTTTTTTTCTTTCTTCGTCAGTCCTTCACTCGAGGAAATACATGGGCAAAACAAGAAAACGTGGCCGAAAGCCCAAGCCCGAAACTGAAGAAGAAACCGCGTCTCAGGACTACAGCACCGCCTTCATAAACGACACCGTTGCGCTTCCAGCCACCACCAACACCGCTACCGCCGAAGCCGTTGAACCCAACGACTCAGATTCCCAGAAGGGCCGCCGCGGCCGCCCCAAAAAGATCAAGGTGGCTTCGCCGGAGCGCCGCAGCTCTCGGCTGGCTGATTCGAACGGGGATTGTGCGGCAGCGGCGGAGCCTCCGCTGATACCGAAGTGGGAGGGCACGGTGAAGGTGGTGCCGTCGATGGACGCGGTGGTAAAGGTCTTCTGCGTCCATACAGAGCCGAATTTCTCGCTGCCGTGGCAGAGGAAGAGGCAGTATAGCTCGAGCAGCAGCGGGTTCATCGTGAGTGGACGGAGGGTTCTCACAAACGCGCATTCCGTTGAGCATCACACACAGGTCAAGCTCAAGAAACGCGGTTCTGATACCAAGTACCTGGCAACCGTCCTCGCCATTGGGACGGAGTGCGATATCGGTATTTCAATTTGACTTTTGTCTCATCCTTCTTAATATTTTGTTGTCATGTTAGGGATGGAACTTATGAACAGTACATTTTGTTGTGTAAGTGTTATTCTTTAGTTTTTAGTTGGTGTGTGGATATCACAACTTACATGCTTTCCTATATACAGAGAGGGAGGGGTGGGGGTAATGTGACTTGCTTGCCTAATGTAGGAAATTAATGGATTAGTGTAGGAAAGGAGAAATGGATTTGCACGTAAACAAGGTTTTAAATTGCAGTTAGGGTTTCCTTGTGACTCTTGATATTGCTGGAAATTGGAAACTAATGCAATGCGGTTGATGCAACTGCAATTGGGGGTTTGCAGCACTGGAGACTCCGGGGATTCCAAAATGGTTAATGTTGTGGCTGAGTTTTTAAAACCTTGCATGGAATTTGCAGACTCTTGATATTGCATGAAATTGCAAACAAGTGCAATGCAGTCGATGCAGCTGCAATCTTGGTTGGATTCCAATTGTGCAGACTCTGGGGATTCCAAAACACTTAATTTTGTGGCTGTGTTTTTGAAACCTTGCAAGGAAATAATGCTGATGATTATTCCTTATTTGGATTTTTGTGAGTTATCCGGTTGATGCAGCTGCAATTGTGGTTGGATTGCAGCTGTGAAGACTCTGAGGATTCCAAAACACTTAATGTTTTGGCTTGTTTTTAAAACCTTGCATGGAAATCATGCTGATGATTATTCCTCATTTGGATTTTAGAGAGTTATGTTAAGGGAAGGAAACTTGTTTGAGGTATGGTTGGGAACATAGTGGAATAAGGAGAGATTTTATATGAGAGTACCATTTTTATTCGTTTTTAGCTCACTTAGATGTCATTTTTCTTTTATTATGATGCACCCCGTCAAAATTTGGGTGGTTTCTTCTATATTCTTAATTCAACCACAGTCCTGTGTGTTTGGCCTTTTCTTTTGAGATTTGCAGATGTTAGTTAACTTTATAGATACACGTGATCAATTAATTTTATGATGTGTGTTATCCTTCTGATGATGGTTCAGCAATGTTGACGGTGAGTGATGATGAATTCTGGGAGGGAGTTTCACCTGTGGAATTTGGTGATATGCCTGCCTTGCAAGATGCTGTAACAGTTGTTGGATATCCAATTGGAGGTGACACAATCTCTGTGACAAGTGGTGTTGTTTCACGTATGGAAATACTCTCTTATGTTCATGGTTCAACGGAACTTCTAGGATTGCAGGTAATATAAGTTCTTAGACATCCCTTTTTACTTTTTCATCTGTCCTAGTTGTCCATTTTTACATGTTAAGTTGAAGTATCTCTTCAAATTCCTCTGCAGATAGATGCTGCGATAAATTCTGGGAATTCTGGTGGACCTGCTCTCAATGATAAAGGAAAATGCGTTGGGATTGCATTCCAGTCTCTTAAACATGAAGATGTGGAGAATATAGGATATGTTATACCCACCCCCGTTATCCTACATTTTATCCAAGATTATGAAAAGAATGGGGCGTATACAGGTATCTAAAAGCAGTTTTGTAATTTTGCAGTTCTTTTAAGCTTTTTAATAGTTATATAATTAAGGAACTGATCCTAGATAATCAAGAACATATAGATTATATATGTATTGTTAGGAACACTTATATTTATTCCCATATCATATCTTTGTTATTAAAGGATGTCAATTCTCCTCTATGTATTTACTGATTCCATTATCTCAATATAGATAAAACACATGTGTTGCCTCAAAAAAAACATGGTATCAGCTTAATGTTTCTCTCTTTCTTAGAGTTTAACATGGTATCTAGAGCCTATTTCAAACCCTAAACCTGAACATTACTCGTAGGTATGCTTTACTTTTCCGGTGAACACTGTTGAGATTGTGCCACACATCTATCCAACTATTGATGTGAGCCACCCAACCTCGTTTGGTGGTCAGATCTACTTTTCCCTCTCTTTAGGTTATTTTTTATCCTACTTTCAAAAAAAAAAAAAAAAAAAACTGTCTTCCAACACTTCGTCAACTCCAAAACAAATTCTCCCATCTTTTCTAACAATATTATTAGTATTGAGAAGATGGATGGATCTAATTATTCCACTTAGGGTTTTGAAATAGGGTTATGGTTAAGGGGGTTGAGCTATAAATCCCTTCTCACTACCATTGTTTAATGCATTATTACTGAAAATTGAGAACAATGGATAAAGATTGATACTCAACTATGTAGTGTTATTAAATCCACTATTCACATCTCAAACCTATTTTTCGTCTCCGTGAGATGTGTGCATCAATTTGGAGTGAGGCCTGTGCTGTTTAGACCAATGACACAATGTTTGTGCGGTGTGTACCAAGATCTCTTAACACGTCTTGCTACACTACATTTTGAGGGTCTTATGATTGCTTATCTTGGGGGGCTTCACACTACCTTACATGATTTTAATGAACTCCTTCCACCAATAGATGTGATGAAGGAACTTGAGAACTACATAAGTTTTTTTTTACCCTAATCTTGTATGGGTTGCCACAAGAGTATGTTGCTATCCTTGATTAGATTTTGGGATCACCAGGAAACCTTTCTGTGTCTCTCACATCATTTGTACTCCTCCGTATTCTTTAGAAAATAAACACGGAGATACATACTTCGTCTACAATAGAGAACATTGCCTTTGCATCATAGAGTAATAATTCTAGACTCTCGCATAGGTAATTCTAAACATCGCGTAAAATGCGAACATTGCCATTGCATTGGACATATGATTGATAGGTGTTGGAAGCTTCATGAGAAACCCCCTCATTTGCACAATATTGTCCATACATCTACTGTTGAGTCACCTGTTGCTTCGAACTTACCAACTAATCTATTAATAACATTTGGAAACTTTATCAAATATGCTCTCGACATTCTATAAGAAGCATAGGTGATAAATGTTATCAAATATGCTCTCGACATTCTATAAGAAGCATAGGTGATAAATGCTAAGATTGTGGACGCACCAATGGATTTGAGTGTCAAAGTTGTACCAAACCAAGGAGAACCATAATTTTTTATCATGGGAGATGTATAAGCTTCATTGGTAAACTAAATTACCTCACTGTGACTTGTCTTGACATTACTTTTGCAGTGAGCATAGTCAATTTTAAACTTTGGCTGTCGATACCATTGGACTGAGTATAGTAGGAAGGCTCTTGGAAATGGCTTCACTTATGAAGATAAGCGAAATACTCAAATTATTGAGTATTCTGATGTTGTTTGGTCAGGGTCACCAAGCAATACATGCTCCACTTCAGGGTACTGTGTCCTTGTCAGAGATAATTTAATATTGCAGAAATATAAGAATAAAAAATGTAATGGCAAGAGCAAGTGCAAAAGTAGAGTATATGACAATGACATTAGTCACTTGTGATCTCATAGGGTTATAACAACTCCTCGAAGAGCTTCAATTAGAAGAAAGTTTCCAAATGCACCTTGTATATGATAATCATGCAACATTACACATTTCCTCTAATCATATCTTTCATGAGTGGACCAAACATTGAAGTGGGTTAAGAGAAATATTAGTATGGAGACATCACTACTAGATTTGTCAACTTGAGTGAACATTTGGCTGACATATTCACCAAGTCTCTAAGAGGATCAATGGTCAATTATATTTGCAACAAGCTGGAGACATTGACTTAGATGCTCCAGCTTGAGGAGTGTTATAATTATAAATACAAGGAATTGCTTGTATATAATCAAGAATATTTAGATTATATATGTATTATTAGAAATGCTTTTATTTATTTTGTATCTTATCTTTTTTATTAGAGGATATCATGAATTTATTGTATTGATTCCTTTTTCTCAATATAGATGAAGTACTCATGATGTCTCGGAAACACACAGTTTTAGCTCAATGCTTCTACCTTTCCCGGGGTTTAAGAAGCTTAAAAGTTACTTTTTATGTTAAAATTTTTGGAAATATATTCTTGGATCTAGGTGTGGGATAGAGAATAACAAAGTTACTAAAATTAGCTTATCTAAAAACTCCTCATTTATTTGTAAATATTTTTTTTTTTTCATTTAGAAAGCGCCTTCCATTCTATAAAGCTTTTGTAATTGTTCCTGGCACAATTCTTTTTAAGGGGAATAGAAGACCAAAGTTGGCTTGGATAAAAACCAGTAAATAGATAATAGAGATACATGATAAATAGATAGGTTAAGTGAAATAGAAAGAATAACTGGACAATTCTATAGATGATATTTATTGAACTGTTGTTGCTTTAGTTTGTTTATGGTTCATATTGTAGTTTCCTGAACTTATGGCCTTTACATATTTGTCTACTCTAGTTTGTCTTTTATAACACGATTATAATAAAGTTGTCTTTAACTTCTTGGCTATCAGGATTTCCAATCCTTGGAGTTGAGTGGCAGAAGATGGAAAATCCTGATTTGCGAATGTCAATGGGTATGGGACCCGATAAAAAAGGTGTGCGTATTAGAAGAATTGAACCAACAGCTCCAGAATCTCATGTTTTGAAGCCATCTGATATAATTCTCAGTTTTGATGGGGTCAATATTGCCAATGATGGAACAGGTAATCTGCCTTGTTTTTATTCAGTAACAAATAATGATCACATTAAGATGATTTATGCATGTTGTTGAACTAAAAGAAAAAAACAGAAGCATTGAGTGGAAATTGTGTTTGTATGATAGCACGGGTAATTTATTTATGTATCAAATATGCATAAAGGACTTAAATGCAAGCAAATTAATTTTTCAAGAACCCATTTACATGTAAATTTTAATCAACATCCTATCAGCCAACACTCATATTTCAGAGACCAATTCGAGTATTTACTGTGTTCTCTATTTCTGTAATTATAAAGATGTGATCTTTATTGCTATAACTGTAATACATCTCAATTTTAAATATATTTTCTCCTAGTAAATACTTTGTTCTACCATATATCATCTAGCAAAGTTTCTTTTAGAAACTGTCTTACCAGCATTATCCTCCATGTATGATGACCATTCTAAACCTCTTGAGCATTAAAAATGAGGGAGCAATAGTAGGCAACTTCAACGAGTTGAAGTTATTGAACGTTGTAATCACATAGCGAGTCCCATGATGAATTTTCTAATATATGTTGTATCATCTACAATTTGTGTGATCCAAGAGCATTTTTGGAGAAACATTATGTTTAGTGTTCTTGGCTGCAAATATACATCTCAATGTAAGGTTAGATGTGCTCACATCACAGGGACTCCAATAGTTGGTAGGAAACTGTGCCTCTATTAGCAAATTTGCTGCCTCACAAACAACTGCATTACTAATCACAATTTCCCCATATTTGTTGGACCAACCTTCATAATTACATCTATTATGTGTTTAACAATGAATGATTTCTTTGTTTCTCTATCTCAATTGAGCAATTTAATGTCCTTAAAAACATTGGTCCACTCTTCATGACCGAAGGCAGCAGGACACATTTTTCCGACTTCTAAATTTTCACTAATGCTTTGTTGTCCAACTTCTTCTATGCAACTAAATCTTGAGTTACCTTTAAACAAACATTAACTCCTGCTCCCAAGACTTTTAGCTAGTGAACCTGGTAGGCTCCTATTAAAAGCGCACTCCCAACTATCCCCATTAAGTGTTACGCCCCTATTAGAAAAGCACTCCCAACTACGTCCACTAGCACCGCTTGAACCCCTTCACCTACTTCGCTAACTCACCGCTTGAAAGAAAACAATCAATATAAATCTAAAAGAACTCTTTATTGATGAAAACAAAGGAACACTATCTCACAAAGTAACCATTTGTCCCTTTCACACTCAAATCACAACTCCCAAAAAAACTCCCTTATCTAACAAAGGTTAGTCTTTATATATAAATCAACCTCTCATTAACAATTCGTTACCAACCCCTAACTACCATAACAACATGCATCACTCTTTTTAAACTTCCTTTTATAATACACCTTCCATTCCTTATCCTTCTCCTTATCATTGGATCTAACAATACTCCCCTCCCACGAAACAACCTTGTCCTCAAGGTTGAAATCTGAAAACTGTGTCTTCAACATGTCCACCTCTTTCCCAGTTTCCTCCCATCTCCTATTGCATTAGGATCTGTGGTACTGACTCCCCTTGTTTATGTATGATCCTTCTGTCTAGAATTTGTAGCGGTAACTTGCTTTGTCCCTAAATTTGCAACTCTTGCAACAATTCTGGATGCACATGTTGTGTCTCCACTGCAAATTTCAACTAAGAAGCATGAAAGACTGGATGAATCATAGCTGTTTTGAGAAGCTTTAATCTATAAGCCACTACTCCAACTTTGGCTTCCACTAAAAAGGGTCTATAGTATCTTGCGGATAGCTTTGGATGTAGTCTTGTAAGCACTGATTGTTGTCTATGGGGCCTAACTTCTAGTAAACCATGTCACCTACTTGAACTTTAGAGGGTTTTTTGCTTTTAACAACAAATTTCTTCTTTGTCCCTGAACCCTATTCAAATGGTACTTCAATTGCTTCAACGCTTCATCTCGGTTCGTAAGATCTTTGGCGACTGCCTCCACCTTGGTCTCTCCTAGAATAAACCAAGCTAGTGAAGGAGGCGTCCTCCCATACACCACCTCAAATGGTGTGCGTTTGGCTGTGGATTGGTAGTTAGTATTGGTAAAAAGCTTGCCCACATGTTTGGTTGCTAAGAACTGAAACACCTCAAATACGTCTCCAGCAATCTGATTAGGACTTTTGTCTGCCCATTCGATTCTGGGTGGTATGCAGTACTCATTCGTAACTTGGTACCCTGCAACCTGAATAACTCTTGCCAAAATGAACTGAGGAAAATGGAATCCTGATCACTCACTATTGATGTTGGAATTCCATGCAATTTGACCACCTGCTTTAAAAGAACTTATGCCACCGACTATGCTGAATAAGGGTGTTTTAAGGGTATAAAATGACCATATTTGCTCAATCTATCCACTACCACCAAGATGGCATCATACCCATTGGATTTTGGTAATCTAACCACATTTATAACATAGCCCCTTGGTACTTCCCTGCAATTCCTAGTGACAAACTTCTACTTCCTTGTTCCCACCTTGCTTGGTCTTCCATTATGCTTGATTTGCACCACTTCCTTGTCTTCTCATTTGCTCCTTGCTCACCTTGCTCCATAGGCTTAATGTTGTCCGTATTTGTACTTTATTGTTGTTTCCTTGCCTTTTTGGAATTTGAATTTAGATGCATTAAAGTTTCATTATCATGGGCTACTTTGATGATTCTCATTTAGTTTGGTGGCGTGTAAGTGTGTATTGGCGGGTGAATCAAATTTTCTCTTGGATCCCTAAGTGTCTCAATTACAACTCTTGTGTTGAGGGACCACGAATTGGTGTGGATTAAACAACATCAAGAGTTGAAATTTTGGTGATATTCAACACATTAAGGTATATTGTGGCAACCAGGTATCTCTTCACATTACTTATAATCTAGTGTTTCATGCCAGAACTAAGCATATAAAGACTGTCATTTTATTTGGGAGAGGCTGCTGTCCTAAGTCTTAGATAGTGGACATCAAAACACTCTTACATCAAGGATTAAATATCTCGAGTGTGGGACTAAATATTTGTGCACTATCTGACAGTTGTTCGATAGTTGATGACACATTAGATCCAACAAACCTCACTTATAGATTCTAATATTATCTTAGAATGTGAACTTTTAAGCTTAGCTTAACCTTATAAAACCAGCTTGTAAAATAAAGTTCACTTATATACTATAATTTAACCATATCTCCAATCGATGTGGGATCTCCAACATTAGAAAATTTCTACTGAATCCATTATCTCAAAAGATCAACAACTTGTAGATGTCTTGATCAAGCCTTTGAGAGGGTCTCAAATTCAGTTTGTATGTTTCAAGCTTGGTTCATATTGATGGGGAGTGTTTGACTTAGGTTTATAAATATTCTGTCATAATGACCGTGCAAAAGTTGTTTTCTATTTTCAATTCTGGTTGTAGCCTGTTGCCATAAATGGCACAGTCTCTTGTACTTTTCTTTCTCTTAGGGTACTCAACTTGACTTTTAAATACACATCGCACACAGACAAAGCTGAGTGCTCTGCCAAGTCACTCGAGCTTTTTTGAATCCGGTGCTGATATTCTGAACTGTATCTCTTACGGGAACTTTTCTCATTAATAACAGATTGCAACCCAGATGAAATATTCATATATCTTGGAGATAGAAATGTATCAATACAAAATTCAGAAGTAAATCTCTTACTGCAAGATAAAAAATATATTAATATTTAAGTTATTTACTGTAAAGGGCATTAGTATTTAAGTTATAATATAAAATATTAATAAATCATGATAATGTAACTTTATTAACTGGAGATACAAAGGACACCCTGGGACATTTGAAAACCTTGTATGGAATACAAAAGATATTAAAAAAGGTGACACTAATTTATGCTTGATGTTAGAAATGATGTCAAAAAATGAGATTTGAATAGATATATTCTCCATATTTTTTAATTCAATGCACCAATGGAAATCATTGTTGATGTTTTGCTTAACTTCTCCTGAACCTTGTTTTTAACTCAATTAACTACAGCCTTTTTTAGTACTAGCAGTTTGTATAGTTTTTCAGAGCTAAAATTAATTCTGGGATAAATTTGTAGTTCCATTCAGGCATGGGGAGCGCATTGGTTTCAGCTATCTTGTCTCTCAGAAGTACACTGGGGATAGAGCTCAAGTAAAGGTTCTCCGGAATTCACAGATACTTGAATTTAACATAAAACTTGCAACTCATAAGCGACTTGTTCCAGCACACATCAAAGGCAGGCCTCCTTCATATTACATCATTGCTGGATTTGTTTTTACTGCTGTTTCTGTCCCCTATCTTCGTTCTGAGGTGAGTAGTTTTAGTGTTTGTTTATACTGGTTTTGCATCTGCTGTTTGTACAAATTTGCTGAATCCCATACCCCCATGTTTTGTCTGCCCCATCACTTCTCTTTCTGGCTAATTTTCTTCTGATTCAAGGGAGCTGTAAGCAAACAATTGTTTGCTATTGTATGGATTGAAGTCACATGTTTTCTTATGTCACTGCCATAAGCAGAATATCTGTCTTAACTCATGTAATTGTTTATTTTGAATGCTTCTTGGGGCTTTACACTTTATGGAATTCATAGCTGAAGAATGGGTTATATATGTTAAGAGAAATGGTATACATTCATGTAATAGAATCCCATTGTGTCTAAGAACAACTGAGGAACATATATTCATATATTGTTCAAAGCATTACATAGGGATAGACCCAAGCCCATATATCTATAGTATATCTTACACTCCCTCTCAAGCTGGAGTGTATAAATCATATACACCAGGCTTGATACATATATAGTCAATCCTAGGGCCCCACAATGGTTTGGTGAAGATATCTACCAGCTGAACATTAGAATTAACAAATTGAGTAGTGATGTCTCAAGATAAAATCTCTTCTCAGATGAATTAGCATTCTGGTTTGATATGTTTGGTCCTCTTGTGAAATAATTAATTTGAGGCAATATTAAGAGTAACTTTGTTATCACAAATGAGTCATCTGTGTAACTTCCTCAAACCTTAGTTTTGTAAGCAACTGTTTGAGCCAAACAAGCTCACAAGATTTAGAAGCCATCACTTTGTACTTTGATTTTGCGCTAGATCTTGCCACCAAATTCTACTTCTTGTTTTTCCATGAGGTCAAGTTCTTACTAGTACAGACACTATTTGGAAATGGATCTCTTGTCACTAGAGATGAGCTTGCCCAATATCTATTTGAGTATCCCACAAATTGGGTATGGTTATTGTGTTTATATATCAAACCTTTTATTGGGGCTCCTTTCATGCACTTTAGAATGCAAATGACTGCATTCTAATGTCCTGCACATGGAGTATTTAAAGACTGACTGACCACATTGACCACAAAGGAGATGTTAAGATGAGTGAATATAAGGTAGTTCAGTTATCCAACCAGTCTCCTACATCTCTCAGGATTTGAAAGTGGCTCCCTCTAACATGGTAGAAGTTTGTCATTACGAACCATGGGTGTGGCAATGGGTTTGGAAGACAATTAGCACAATCTTCTCTAAAATATCCAATGTTTACTTCCATTGAAATTAATAATTCTATTGTTAGATTGTGTTACCTCAATCCCCAAGAAGTATCCGAGTCTGCCAAGATCTTTTGTTTGAAAATGAGGACAAAGGTGTTATTTTATTTGTTAGATGCCATGTTGACGGCTAACTGTAGGAACAATGTTGTCTACATACACTATCAGGTAGATACATCCAACAATTGAAAGACGATAAAACACAAAATAGTCCGCTTCACTTTGGGTCTCACTAAACTATTGGACTTTTGCATTGAATGTACCAAAGCATGTCATGAGAGATTGTTTAAGATCATATATATTTGTAATGATAACATACTAAGCTAGAAGATTCCCCCTAAGCAAGAAACCAATTGGTTGCTTCGTATATATTTCTTCCAGCAAATAAGCACGTAGGAAGACATTTTTACCATCAAACTAGTAGAGGGACTAATGTCTACATACACTATCAGGTAGATACATCCAACAATTGAAAGACGATAAAACACAAAATAGTCCACTTCACTTTGGGTCTCACTAAACTATTGGACTTTTGCATTGAATGTACCAAAGCATGTCATGAGAGATTGTTTAAGATCATATATATTTGTAATGATAACATACTAAGCTAGAAGATTCCCATTAAGCAAGAAACCAATTGGTTGCTTCTTATATATTTCTTCCAGCAAATAAGCACGTAGGAAGACATTTTTACCATCAAACTAGTAGAGGGACTAATGTCGAAGAGCAACCATGGTGAAGAATAATCTGATAGAGGCCATCTTGGTGATCGAAGAGAATGTGTCACAACAATCTAACCCGAATATCCAAGTATAACCTTTTGCTGCCAAACGAGCTTTAAGCCAATCAATGGTGCCATCAGGTTTAACTTTTGATGGTGAAGAGCCACTGAAAACCAATAACTAACTTCCCAATAGGAAAAGGAACAAGATTCCAAGTACCATTGTTATATAGAGCACAGTTCATGGAGCATGGCTTATTTACAACCAAAATGGGTTAAGACATTACCTACAATTTTTGGAATAGATACAGGAAATGGAAGAGAGACAAGTGTAATGGGACAAAGACAATCGAGGGATATATCAAAGTGAAGATTATGAGTGGAGTGTGTGCCATTATGAAGGGCAATTGGAAGATCATGATAGGTGTTCCGATAGGAAAGTGTAAATGCTTCCTGTGATGATAAACCTGGAGAGGAGGCTGAGGTGGTGGATCTGGCGATATACTAGTAGTGTTATCATAAACTAGTTATGGCTTGCCATGACGGAAATCGGTGGCGAATTTACAGTTTTCCACCACAACATGGTAGTTGCGATGCTGGTTTCTCATGGCGGCCCGTAGTGGCTGCTTTTTGCATCTACGGAATGCCGGCGAGGAATGGAAATTGTGAAAAAGGCAGAGAGAAACCATGTGCAGTGGTGTGAGGGTGCAATGGTGCATTCTTTTCCTATTGCAAGATGCAGTGCAGTCTTCTCCTATTACAAACCCTAACCTTAGTCTTTTTAAAGTGAAGTTAGGCGTTACCAGACCCAATTCAAAGTGAGGCAGCATAATTTAATTTACATTTCCCTAACCCTAATAATGTGCAGCAAATTTCTTCTTTTTTTAAATTGAATTTGGTCCTTGACCCAATTCAAAGTGAAGAACATTATTCAAATTAACAGACTGTGCACAAGTCTCTCTTCTCTCTTTCTTTCTTATTCACTTTGTTTTCCACTCACCGTCACTCGTTGCTGCCGTTGTCGTCATAAGAAATAAAATATATACAATATTTATATATTGTATTTCTTTTGACGACAATACTTCCACCATAACCCATTATAATTTCATAAAGGATTTTTGGGGCTTTCCAATATTTTTCGTTATCCGATATCGATAACATTGTACACTAGATATGTTTCTGGGGTCAAAGACAGGGGGGTTATAAAAGGGGGTTGGGAAGTCTGAAAAGGGAAGGAAATTGATGCAAAGTAGGGAGAAAACTCAAAGATGACATCACTTGAAATCAGATAATATTATATCCCTTTTGAGATTGAGGGTAACCTAAGTTGAAAGACTTACGAGACCTAGTCGATTGTATATGAAGACCAGGACTAAGATTGTGAATAAAACAGGTGGACCTAAAGTCACGAGGAGTTAAAGGGTGGAGAAATTAATAAGGAAACAAAATAGAAGGGGGTATTTGATTGTTGAGAATAGAAGATGGCATGTGATTGATAAGATATCACTATTAGAGCAACAACGAAAATTTTTGAGGAACACAACCATGAAGTAAAAGGGTTCGACTTGTTTCAATAAGGTGTCTATTCTTAAAATTTGATACCGTGAAGTGAGAAATGGTATGCATTTATGTGATTTAATCCTCCTGTTTTTCAATTAGCATAACTGTGAAACATATATATACATACAAAACATCACATAGGGACGGGCCAAGCCCATATGCAAAATGTATCTAACAACCCCTATCTTGGCTATGTACATTAACAAATAAATGAGACTCCAAAAAGCCTCTGGCGGAAGTTTCTGGAAGTAGACAAATGCGTATAAAAGGAGGAAAGCACATCCATAGGTCTCTTAAATCCCAAAATTTTAGTCTACTGGTAAGATATGTTGACGTTAGAACAGTCTCCTCCAAAAGCTTTTTGGAAACATTTTATTGAAACAACAATGCTCTAGTTTGGTTTAATTGGTGTCTGTTTTCCTATCTGCAATACCAGTTTGGTATGGTGTATGAATTATTCCTTCTTTTTGGCCAAAAAAGTTTAAAATCTTGATTAAAAAATTTCCTTCCCATTGTCTGATGTTTCTTTATGGACAAAAGATATTGATTTTTAATAATTGAGAAGAAATCTTGAATGACATTGCTCACATCAAATTTGTGTTTAAGAAGGAAAACAAGTGACTCAAGTACAACATTCAACAAAAGTCACTAACCATCAAGCCCCAACTTGTTTAGAAATAGTGGATGTTATTCTTGTTTAGCAGTATACATGTATTACATTTTTGGCTGTACGTAGTGCGTAATAAGAATGTGAAACAGATATGTTTATTTCTTGTGGGAATTTGTATATGTTTTAACTATCTTGTATTTTAGTTTATAATCATTGATTCGTTATTATTTTAATCTCTGTTGTTTTTTTACATTTATCCAGTATGGTAAAGATTATGAATTTGATGCACCGGTTAAGCTTTTGGACAAGCATCTACATTCTATGGCACAGTCTGTCGATGAACAGCTTGTCGTTGTTTCTCAGGTTTCTGCGTTGATTTCCCTCGATAATTCTTTAGTTTGTTTATAACTATTTTATCACCAGATTGAGAGGTGCTCATACTTGAACTATGCTATATTGTTAGGTTCTTGTGTCTGACATCAATATTGGATACGAGGAGATAGTTAACACTCAGGTAAGGGAATATCATGTAGATTTTACCTTTTTGTATTACTTTAGTGTCCATTAAGTTTTGTTCTTTCGTGTGTAGGTTCTTGCTTTCAATGGTAAACCTGTGAAGAATCTGAAGAACCTGGCCAGCATGGTAGAGAGCTGTGATGATGAATATCTAAAGTTTGATCTGGAATACCAACAGGTTGTCCCTCATTGACATATTCCAATCGGTTCATTGTGTTCCTCATGTTAAATAGAAATATGTCCCTAAATTATTTTGTTTGAAAGAAAATTGCTAGTTTTTATGGTCTTAAACTTTGGGCTCTGTATCTAAAACTCTTAACCCTTCAAAATCAACTTGTGAAATGAGGATTGCCCAAGTTCTATTAACTTTATTTTAATAAGACTATCTTGCTTGTTGTTTTCTTTCTTGACATTGCATATAAGAAAATTTTGTGAAACCATTCAGATGAGAAAAGTTTCTTTTTTTTTTTTTTTTAACTTCAAAAAATTGGAAATATTTTTTTTAATTTTTTTTTTTTTTTACTTTTTAAATTTAAATTTATTAAATTAGT
>Ga0099825_1002295_pt1 | contig 25339 bp, 19 predicted proteins | sample SiratroredBW_FD_76838 | JGI IMG/M metagenome (GOLD analysis project Ga0099825, IMG submission 76838) | Root nodule microbial communities of legume samples collected from California, USA - Siratro red BW | ecosystem: Host-associated > Plants > Roots > Nodule | place: USA: California | collected... | reverse complement strand
TATCTTTTAGTATGAATGACAACTTGTATATTTTATTCTATTATGTAAGGATTAACAAATGTTTTATAAATTTGTTATGTGAAATAAAAATAATTTTAAGTTGATGATTTTAATTCTTCATATTTAAGCCTGTTAGTTTTTTTCTTTTTTCCCTTTAAAGGCAAGAACATAACATGTGTCAATGGCTGTGTTCAATGTTCATACTTGAAATTAAATATCCTAAACTTTCTTAATATTTGCAATATAGAATATAATTAAGGTTGATTGTGGTAACATCAATTGCATTTAATATTTAATATTCTTCCTCTCAAAATTAAATTCAAGATTTATTTTGGGTCTAGATAGAAAATTTTTCAAGTTTTAAGATATTTAAATATATTAAATTTAAATTGATATTATTTCAAATTATTTCATTTTAAATGTTTTGTTTGAATAAATCCATTCAAATTTACTGCATTTTAATTATTTTATTTAAATAAAATATTTCAATTATTATTAAATTTAATTATCAATATATAAAATTATTTAAGTATAAAAAATATTTAAATGTCTCGTTGAAAACTTTTTTAGTCAGTATTTAAAAATAAATAAAACAAACTAGTAACAAATAATAATATTTCATAATAGAAAAACACTATAGACATTGAAAAAATAACTATGATGAATATTAATAGAAAAAATCTAGTTCATATTGATAAAAAGAACATTCTTATTATTTACCGTAAAATTTTAATTAATTTTGAGTATGAAATAACAATGATTTATGAAATAACAAAAATGACGTTAACAATCTAAATAAAAATATATGTCATTATCAATAAAAACATTAGTTGACATCTTTTGTGAGAAATACTTATCTCAACAATATATCAAATTTATTTTCTTTGACTACTTACAAACTAAAATCGAATTATGCATTTATTTTGATTACTTCCAAACCAAAATATAGTTACGTATAATATGAAAAGAAGATTTATGGGTTTAGAAATATAAAAAAAATTCAAATTCTTACTTTTTAAGTAAGATTTAAAATTCTCTATCTTTAACTGATCTAATTACTCATACAATTCTTATAAAATATTTTACATAAACAACATAATTTGTTGTAAAATATTTTTAATTTTATGTGCAAGTGAATTAATTCCTTAAAAATCTACATCCATTAAATGAATTTGAAAATATGTAATAAAAATTAAAAATACAACAAATTGGAAAAACAATAATAGAAGAAGATCAGAGGTAAATTTATATATTTGAGAAGCAAGCGATTTTTCTTATCATTATTCTCTAAAAATTTAGATATATGTTTAGACAATTAACCTAATGAATTAATCGGTTAAAAAATACATATGAATCAAGTTAAAATGTAATTCAATCGATTTCTAAAGTCAAAAACACAATTTATAATTATAAATTAGAAATCTGAAATTAGAAAGAAGGAAATAATTGAACTCAAAGTCTTGAGAATGAGAAAAGAAATATGAGAAGACAATTTCGGAAATTGAGAAAAAATAAATAAATGAAAAAGACAAATTTTAAAATGAATACCAAACAAATGTTTTCTCCCTTGGTTGAGTTCATTTAGGTTATGTATAGACTCTTTAATAATTTGAATTGATAATCCTAATTAAGAGCTCTACTTAGATACATAAGCTTAATTATAAGAGTCTAAGTTAAAACAAAAAAAAAATGAATATAAAAAAATCAACAAATCTGAAAAAAAAAATGACAAAAACAGTAAGTAAATGTCAAATTAGCTGAAAATATAAAATTTAAAAAATTAAGTATATTGAAACCAATTTATTACTTTAAAAAATAAAATTATTTAAAAATTAAAATAGAGTATTTTTCAAATGTTTTCAATGTACATTAAAGTTATAAATATATATACAATATATATATATATATATATAATAATTTTTTCACACTTAAGTTTTTATACTTCCAAACAAAAGGAAACTAATAAAATAAAGTATGAATATTAAAGATGAAAACAAACTCTCCAATAGATTTTATAAATAAAAACAATGTGAGCAAAAGAGAAAATGAATAAAAAAAAATATTCCAAAGTATAAAAATAAATAAGAATTACAATCAAATTAAGAAAGTAAGGTAAAATTTTCATAATAATATGTATCACTCTTTTTCTTTTAATTGTTACTCTTTTCTTTTAAGTGTTTTTAGATTGTAGTTATACTCAAATGTATAACATAAAAATAAGTATTATTAAGTTTAACAATTTTTTTATTTATTTTACTTGAAACACAAGCAACTAAAGATTAAAAAGACTTTTAATAAGCTTATAATTGACTAAAGTAAATATAGGATAAAAGAAGGAATACAAAGTTATAAACTAACGAGATAAAATGGATCAGTGAAAAGATCCTACATCGAGTAGAGATAAAACCTTTCAATAATTTATAATTATGCAAATATTATTTTATAAGTAAGGTTTGTAAACTTGAATTAGACTCAATCTATTTCTTTAAATAATATAAAAAAAATTATAAGTGGATATAAACATTATCTCACAAAGTTGATTTTGTAAGACTAAATAGTTCATTTCTCAAAATGAGTAATTAATTATAAAAGTTACCTCTCATCAAATTGAAATTCAACATTTTTTTTTGAATTTTCAACAAATCAGATGTATTTTTATTTTTCTTCTCATTTGTTATGCTTTTGTTTTAAATTACTTTGAATTGAATCGACGTACAATACATCAAAGACTAAAATATATCAAATCAATAAAATGGTAAAGGTAACATTCTCACAGTTTTTTTTTTATCAATTTCCAAAACAAAACTCCTTTAATATCTACAGTTAAACATAGAAGTTAAACATAGAATGGTTTTACAGTTTCAAGTTTATTAATGCAAGATCTATTAATTTGTCTAAATAGTTAAAAATAAAAGAAAACATAAATCATATTAATAGTAAATATGAATAAGTAGTATAAAAGAAGTCAATTAAAGTTTTGAATACTTACAAAGATAAGTCAATCACAAAAAAAAAAAAAAAACTAAAATCTCACAAAGACATATTTTACCAAAAAAAAATATTCATAACCTAATTATCCAAATCTATCATATTTAAAATTTCTAACTAAAAATAATGAAAAATAAAATTAGTCACAAAAATTTTAAAATATAAATATTCACTGACAAGTATGTAAAACAATACCAAACTAGACTAACAATAACCCCTCCCATACATCAAACATTGTTCTCAATGTGTGAAATTGAAAAGAAAAAAAAAAAAAAAAAAAAAAAAAAAAAAAAAAAAAAAAAAATAAAAAAAAAAAAACCCACCCAAAAAAAAAAAAATAATACAAAATGGGAAAAATAAAAAAAAAAAAAAAAAAAAAAACAAACACAAGAAAAAATAGAAACGGAATAACAAAATACATAAACATTCATGTTCTTATTTTTTATTTTTCAGTTTCAATATAAGAATTAATTAATTTCAATTAGATTTTCATATATTCAAATCAATATTATATATTATCTAAAAAAATATAAAAATAAAGAAATAGAAAAAAAGAAATAAGCAAGTGAATAAAATTAATCACAAACAAATTTTTTATCATGATTTTCCTGATAATGTTTCTCATTCCATTTCAAATACAATCATTTGTTTATATTTTGAAAGAAAAAATTAAGTAACTTAAAGAAAAAAAAAAAGAATGATATAATTTTGCAAACAATGTATATTGATTTTGAGACAAATAATTGATGGGTAATGATTTTTTAATAAATTCAAACTATTTAACTGAAATTAGATTAATTGTTGTGGTCATTATATTGTATTTCATATAATATTGTAAGGGAGTTCCTAATATTGAAAAAAAGTTAAGTTTGAACAACAATGCACTATATTTCATTTAGATCACTAAACATTATTATATTTTTTTATTTGAAAATATTTCATTTATTTTAATATTATTATATTGTTTAATGTAATTTGATATTAAATTTAATTTATCGTATAAAAGAATAACTGATCTTATCTTTATTTGGAAATATTTATATACTATGCAATATTTGTTAAGAATCTGTTACCAAAATAGTGAAAAAAGAAGTAGAAGTGTAAAGAAAAAAAAATAATATAAAAATAAAAATTATTTTTTAAATATTAAATACTTTTTCATGTAATAAATTAAAAAAATCAAATACTATTATTGTGATTAATTATCAGTGATTAAAAATACTTTTGTTTATACAGGAAGAGTATGGTATAAGAATCCGTATAGAACCGGGCAGGATCCGTACCCATCCGACCCTATATTGAAACCGATCCATAGACCCAATTTGAGTTGCAGGGTGAAGCAAGTAACCCTAAAGCTGTATGCTTTGTCTGAAACGTTCTCACCACACGCCTTTTCCTCTCGCACCGCTCTACTCTCTTCCTTCCTTCTGAAAGGGAAAACGAATCTCACCGTTCTAAACCCTTCCAACCGCCATGGCCGATCGCTTGACGCGTATTGCGATAGTTAGCAACGACAGGTGCAAGCCCAAGAAGTGCCGCCAGGAGTGCAAGAAGAGTTGTCCAGTGGTCAGAACCGGTAAGATCTGATTTTTTCCCCTTTCGATCCCAAACCCTAATTTTTCTCACTTTCTCAATTCTGACGGGTTTATGGGAACTCGCTGTCATTACAGGTAGATTATGTATTGAGGTTACTTCAGCTTCGAAGATTGCTTACATTTCTGAGGAATTGTGCATTGGATGTGGTATATGTGTTAAGGTATGTTGGAGACGCTGTTATTGTTTTTTCGGGTGTTTTTTATTTATTTATTTATGTGATGATATTGTTATCTGTTTGTTTGCGTAGAAATGTCCTTTTGAAGCTATTCAGATTATCAACTTGCCAAAGGACTTGGATAAGGATACTACTCATAGATACGGCCCCAATACTTTTAAGCTGCATAGGTGAGTTCACTCTGCTGTTCGGAGTAGAGATTTGAGGTGTAATTTTTGTTGTTGGTGATGAACTGTGTTGTGTTGTGGTGACAGGTTGCCTGTGCCAAGGCCCGGGCAGGTGCTTGGGTTGGTTGGGACTAATGGAATTGGGAAGTCCACTGCCCTTAAAGTTTTGGCTGGGAAGTTGAAGCCGAATTTGGGTCGATTCACTGTAAGAACCGGAATTTGCCTTTCCTCACTGCTTGATTGTTTGGGTTTTGTGTTGAGCTTGTTTGATTTTTGTTTTTGGTTGCAGAATCCCCCTGATTGGCAGGAAATTTTGACCTACTTTCGAGGGTCTGAATTGCAGAATTACTTTACTCGGATTCTCGAGGATGATTTGAAGGTGAAGTCCACATCTTTGTTTAATATGTATGCATGTGGTGATGTCTTAATGACTTAGATTGGCAGTCTAAACCGACTAGACAGTATGCTCATTGATTCCCGTGTGATTTTCTGATTTGGATTATTTTTCTTCTTAATATTCTACTTATTCTTGATATTGTACTTACTGGCCCAATTGCCAATTATGTGATGTTAGAGTCCATGGAACTAGTCTGTTATAATTGTTTCCAGTGAGAAGGGATACACTAATTTTGGGATTGGGAACAGAGTTGGGATATTGATAGTGTTGTTTGGGAATGAAGTTAGGAGAGCTTATTATTATACTGCAACTTCATTTATGGTGGAGTGCAGCTCACAGTGGGAAGGCAACTATCCATCACAAAATTATGACAGATGGTGATGCCTTACAGTGGGAGAAGCATTACACACACAAAGTGCACTAAAAAACTGCAGGTATTACATAAAAGAGAAGTTATAAGTTTATATATGAAGATCAATAAACTACAAACATAAATTTATATATAGGTATCCAAATTCTCATGCCTGAGGGGCAATATCATAAGTCTTATAAAAGTTGATAAGTTCGGTAGAAAATGGAAACAGTCAAGTTCAAGTAAAAGGCTGAATTATTAGAGAACAAGTTGATTACTAGCAGCTCTGATTAATAATATTTGGTGCTTCAGTAATCTGTATCATTATTGACATGCTATAGTTATTGCTCTATTTAGTTTATTTTATACAGTAATTCAGCAAATTACTACGAATGAGGCTGTGTCATACATTGATTGATACATTTAATTGGCGTAGTTTCATAAATAAATTGGCTCACTACATATCACAAAATGCATATTTTAAGGTAGAGCACATATATATGTTCGTTTATCATATGTCACTAATTTATAGGTATATGGGCCCATTGTTAATCCAAGTTGATGTGACTAGACATTGACTAGTATGTAGTAGGAGGAAAAAGGGGAGACATGGAGGGGGGAAGGTTAATAAGATAATGTTATAAGCGAGTCAATTATTTGGGGACTAGAGATAGAAGGTGGCAGGAAGCAACTAGGAACGAATTCAGCCACTATGGCTTGGTGTCTCAGTTCTTTTAGTGTTTCCTTCTTTTAATTTCCATACATGTTCTTCCCAGAAATTCATTCATTGTTACTATTCTTTGAGAATTTACTTCTTGAAATTAAAGAAGTAATGTCCAGGAATGGGATAATGTGTGTTTTATCCTGCATAATTATTATGGTAATACAAATTGTAAAGTCCTTGTAATATATAAAGATGTGTACTTGAACTGAAGGCATTGTAATCCTTCGGTAGTTATCCTACATAATTTTTAATCTTTATGAAAATTTTGTTTTATCCTTACTTGATGGCTTGATTTTACTGTGCATACATTTTTCCGAATATTCATTCATTAACATCAAGTTACTTGAATTTTTGTCCAGATCATATTAAAATAGTATTCTGATTAAAAGATAGCTTTTCTTGTTTCTAGTAATTGTACTTATTTTAATGTTTGTATATGATGGGGTGTGTGTGTGTGTGTTTGTATCATCAATCTTGGTTTGTTGACCATATTTGCACAGCTATTTTTATTTTAATATATCTGTATATGGTTTATGTAGGCTATCATCAAGCCTCAGTATGTTGACCATATTCCAAAAGCTGTGCAAGGAAATGTGGGGCAGGTGCTAGACCAGAAAGATGAGAGAGAGATGAAGAAGGAGCTTTGTGCTGATCTCGAGCTTAATCAAGTTATAGATCGTAATGTTGGGGATCTGTCAGGTGGTGAGCTCCAAAGATTTGCCATAGCGGTTGTTGCAATCCAGAATGCTGAGATATACATGTTTGATGAACCGTCTAGTTACCTTGATGTGAAACAGAGGCTGAAAGCTGCACAAGTTATTCGATCATTGCTTAGGCCTAATAGGTTTTACCCTTTTCTCCAGTATTATATGCTTAAAATGTTGTCTGTATCATGTGTTCTTTTACCAAATTACTTCCAATATAGATACTGAATCTGTTTGCTTATCTCTTCTTCCAGTTATGTAATTGTTGTAGAGCATGATCTCAGTGTCTTGGACTACTTATCAGACTTTATTTGCTGTCTATATGGCAAACCTGGTGCATATGGAGTGGTGACACTTCCTTTCTCGGTCAGAGAAGGAATTAACATTTTCTTGGCTGGCTTTGTTCCAACAGAAAATCTTAGGTTTCGGGATGATTCACTTACCTTCAAGGTATATTATGCTTCATGCATCTCCCTTCATCTCATTTGCCAATTCTAAACCATTATTAGTGAGGAAAATGTGAAGATTTGGTACTTGAATTTAGTGGTGATTGTTTCAACAGGCAAAAAATGAATGAGTGGAGAACTGAAAATATTCTGTATTCAGCAAAAATTATTTCGTGCAGTGTTGCATCATTTACATTATTAGATGCTCGCATTTTCTGCACCTTAAAGGGAAATATTTTAAACATTATAACTCAGTGCTTATTTTTTCATTATTGTATATTTTAGTACTGTGTTTTAAAATCTAAAATTTTCCAATTTTATCAAACACACGCCGCTCTCTTTCTGTTTCTAGGTTGCTGAGACTCCACAGGAAAGTGCTGAAGAAGCTCAGACATATGCTCGATATAAATACCCAACCATGACCAAAACTCAAGGCAATTTTAAACTTCGTGTAGTTGAAGGAGAATTTACTGATTCTCAGATTATTGTGATGCTGGGTGAGAATGGGACAGGAAAGACAACATTTATTCGTATGCTGGTATTCTTTTGGTCATACTTGGTTCTTAATGAATCTGAGTAATTCTTCAACATATCTATTCACCTTGTTCTGGTAATTATTCAGGCTGGTTTATTGAAACCGGACAGCATAGAAGGTGGATCTGAAGCGGAGATGCCTGAATTTAATGTTTCATACAAGCCTCAGAAGATTAGCCCGAAGTTCCAATCAACTGTTAGACACTTGCTACATCAAAAAATACGCGATGCATATACTCATCCCCAGTTTGTTTCAGATGTGATGAAGCCACTTCTTATCGAACAGTTAATGGACCAAGAAGTTGTGAATCTTTCTGGAGGAGAGTTGCAGAGAGTTGCTCTGTGTCTCTGTCTTGGCAAGGTATTATAAGCCTTATCCACGACAACTGTCTGAGATTATTTATTCACCATAATCCTCGTGGCTCTTCCCCTATTTCTTTCCTCTTTACATTCATGAATTCTTTCTGTTATCTATATAGGCAACTAATGTCAAGTGCGGTGTCATTCCATGTAGTGAAAATGAGTTTGGTGCTAATCCGTTGTCAAATTTTGTGGGATTGCTTGGATTTGTTACATGCCTCCTGTCTCTTAAATCTAGATAGCATTAACGTTTCTGATGCCTTACTGTTCTACTTTAGTGGCCTGTAGACATCTTTCCATGCCAATTCTGTGGCCAGATTTTTTGAATTGTATCACTTAGTTATGTTTTTGTGCTTGATCTCCCATAGATGCATGCATGGCTCTTTTTTCTGATCTATTGCAATCCTACCATAACAGCCTGCAGATATCTATCTGATAGACGAGCCAAGTGCATATCTAGATTCTGAACAACGAATTCACGCTGCCAAAGTGATCAAGAGGTTTATTCTTCATGCAAAGAAAACGGCTTTTGTCGTTGAGCACGATTTCATCATGGCAACTTATCTTGCAGACAGAGTTATTGTATATGCGGGTCAACCATCAATCGATTGTGTTGCAAATTCTCCACAATCATTGTTGTCTGGGATGAACCTTTTCTTATCGGTGAGTTTCATACCTTGCTCTGGTTCCACTACTTTTTTCCTTTCGACCTATCGTACCTTTTGCTTATACATGCATAATATATAATGTATTCCTTCATTTCTGCAGCATCTTGATATCACATTTAGAAGGGACCCAACTAATTTCCGCCCAAGGATCAACAAACTCGATTCAACCAAGGACAGAGAACAAAAGTCTGCTGGGTCTTATTATTACCTTGATGACTGATTCCATACTCAAGCTGGTTCGTCCTTATGCATTTTTGTTCCTCTTAGAATGCTTTTCGTGGCAAATGGAAACTGACTATATTTTGTGGTGTTGCAGTTGTTCTTTCATCAATACAACATGGCATCAGTTTGAGCTTTTCATGGGATCTCAGGTTCAGTTAATTTGATGCCTTGAAATATAAGATTGGCATTTTTACCGATGAAGGCATCTTTCTCATTGAATAGGAGAGCCTGCATACATGCTTATGTTGGTTGGTGCATTTGTATATTTACCCTTATATTAATGGAGTGACTCATCACCAGTTTTGCTACGACTTGGGTTGGTGAATCTGAATATTACTTGAGTTTAATTGGTCAAGGTTTTCATTGAATGTCCCAAATCCATTGGAACATCATGACGTCAGACTGGGTTTATCGCCATTTTGGCACATAATTTAAGTTGAGTATGTAACGAAGTTTACTTTCATTCTCAAGCTACTTAATTTTATTTAGATAGATATGTTCTGTTTGGAATATATTGCGGTTGAGAAAGTTGTCAATCTTAATAAATATTGTTTTCCTTTTATTTGAAGGGTTATTATATTCCTTCCCAATGTTATTAATAAGCTTTAGGCAATGGGTTTTACTCTTAGAAACCGGTGAGTATTGTCGGTTTAATGATTCAACTGTTACGTAGACAAAAATACACAAGAGAAGTATACTCATTTTCTAATTTTGTCCGAAAATTTCAAATAATAGTTTCTAATCCTGTCACCTTTTTCTTGATCATCCTGTACTCTGTTTTCGGGATAATGGGACGAAAGCAGAAATTTTGAAATGAAATGAGCACAATTCTAAATGTCTGTTAATTCACTTGCAATAAGAAATTAGCATCGATAGATAACTATTAAAGTAGTTTATTTTAAGAGTATTTCGCCAATAAGTTATAGTTAATTTAGTTTATTTGTTAATTTTTAATAATTATGTTATATTTCAATGAATTTCCTTAGAATTCTTAGTTTTTGTACAATGTAATTCAATATTTTATTATTTTTAGTATTTGTTGGTTATTTTCTATCTAGTTCAGATTTAAAAAGTTTAATATTATAATTTTAAATAATTAACGTTTCATTATATAAATTGATAACTTAAAACAATTAAAAAAATAGAAGTAAAATTTGATTGATATTCATATTAACTTATTTAAATAAATTGAATTGTCCAAATCAAAAATATTATCCAACTTTTAAAAAGTAATTCTTAAAAGTTTTTTTTTTAAGAATTTAATTGTTTTTTAAAAGCATAAAATTATAATTATATAATGTATTTTTATTTAAAACCCAATTTCATTTATATAATAGTTTATATAGTTATATTTTTTTATGTAATTTTACATTTATGAACTAATTTATTAATAATTTTTTAATAAAATAAATTATCTTTTTAATTCAAAATTTGTTTAATTTATCAGTTCAAATCAATTTATCATCTATCAATTAATTTATCATTTATCGAGAAAAGTACACTTTGACATAGGATGAAAGGTTGGGAGCACACATGACAATAAATTTGGAAGAAACAATCAACTTGTTCTAGGAAAATAAGAATTTTTTAAGTGTACTGGTTATGTCAACTTACCATAAATATAGTGTATATTCAATCAAAGAGACAGAGAAGTTGATATAAAAATGCATTGTAACGTTCATCAATGAAAATAATTTACCTTTCATTTTTAATTCCTTGTGCTCCTAGGTGTATTTACCAAAGAATTATACCAAGGTTTTGTTCATTAATTTGGTAGTTCAATTCTCGTTGGCAGCAGTTGCAATCTGTAAATATCACTATTTATGCCAAGGTCTGACCTTGAAGTGAAATAGCTTTCTCTTCTTATCAGAAATGAACATCAATAAGACTATAACCTGCGGTTTTTCTTAAACCTAAATCCTGAATATATTGTCTCAAGTCGGTAGCATCTTTCCAGCTTCCTGCAGCTACATACATATTTGACAATGATATGTAATATCCAACATTGTGAGGTTCCAATTGAAAGAGATGTTCAGCAACTAGTTTTCCCAACTTCAGTTCTCCATGGTAGTTGCATGCACTTAGGAGAGTTCCCCAAACACCTGACTTGTCACACCCCTTAGCAAACTCATAAGCCTCATTCAATCTACCTGATCTGCCCAACATGTCAACCACATAAACTTGATGCTCAGTCTCAGGTTGTACTCCATATTTCTCCAACATACACTCATAGTACCGAATACCTTGGTTCACAAGTCCTGAATGGCTGCATGCAGATAAAAGGCTAACAAAAGTACTTTTGCTCACCCTTTCTCCTGCCTCACACATTTCATGGAAGAGTTTGACTGCTTTCTCACCTTTTCCATGATATCCATATGCAGAAATCATTGAATTCCAAGCTGATTCTGACTTCTGCTTGGCATGCCTAAATACGTGGAGGGCAGTGTACAGTCTTCCACAGTTGCTATAGAAATCTATAAGAGCTGCTGATATGAAAGAATTATCTCGAATGGCAGTCCTGAACACATGGGCGTGGACTTGTTTTCCATGTCTTAAAACACCAATTTGAGTGCAAGCAGAGAGAACACTAACAATGGTGATCTCATTTGGTTCAAACTGAAGATGGCGAAATAGTTCCAATGCTTCTCTACTTTCTCCGTTATGAGATAAAGCTGAGATTATGCAATTCCATGTGCAAAGATTGGGAATAGAACAGAATTTAAACACTACTTTGGCACTGTTGATGTCCCTGCACCTGTCATACATAGTAATTAATGAGTTCTGAACCCGAGTATGTGATCCCAAGGGAGTCTTAAGTGCAAGGCCATGCAGAGACTTTCCTAGGCTGGATAGTTCCAGGTTTGCACAGGCAGACAAGATATTTACAAGGGTTATGGAGTCATAGTTGAAAGGAGGTTCCTGTCTCATCAACTTGAAAATATCTAGAGCCTCTCTAAAATGGTCGCATCGCACACACCCCACAATTACTGTGTTCCATGAAGCTGTATCTGCTAAAGCAGAATTCTCATGCAAAATTGAAAAACTGGCAGCTAAGTCTCCACAACTGATATACATGTGCATGAGAAAATTTATTAAAAGAATGTGGTTCAAAAATCCAGATTTTAACTGCCAGCAGTGGACTGATTTTCCAAAATGGAGACTGTTAAGGGAGTCGCAAGAAGAAAGAATAGCAAAAACGGTTGATGAGCTGCAATTTAGGCCCAAACGTAGCATCTCTCTGAACAATTTTTGAGCTTCATCAGAATACCTGTTATAGGAATAGCAAGATATCATTACATTCCATGTGACCGAGTCCTTCTCTGTGGTAGAATTGAACAAGAGCTCAGATTTCTCCACCAGGTTGCACTTTGAATACATGTCTATCAGGCTGTTCAGTAACATAATATGATGAGATACCATCATCTGTCTTCTAATAGCAAATCCATGGATAGTTCTTCCTTCTCTGTAGAGCATCAGTTCCGCACAAAGTGGAAGTATAGTAGTTAATGTCACAATATCAGGTGGGGAAGACCCTACTATTTGCATTTCAATCAGAAGATCAAATACTTCATTAATTTTTGCATTTGAAGCAAATCCTTCCATCATCGCATTCCAGGAAACAGTATCTTTGAGTGCTATTTCTCTGAACACTGTTTCGGCAGCTTTGATATCTCCATATTGTGAATATAATGAAATGAGAGAGTTGGCAACTGAAACGTGCGAGCTGTCCTTGTAACCTAGCTTGATTCCCATCCCGTGAATGGACTGGCCAAAAGCCAGCTCTCCCAAACTTGAAGATGCTGAAATGGCACAGGAGAGACTGACACTATCTGCTGTTTCTTCCGAAAAACTCATCCTTTTGAAGTAAGACAATGCTTTCACTGGATCCCCATTGTAAATACTGCCTCTCATTATTGAATTCCACGAAACAATATCTTTACTTTCCATCTCTTCGTATACACACTCGGAAGATCTTAGATCACCATACTTAGCATACATGTCAATAAGAGCATTACCTAAACTGATATCCGTTACCATCCCAGATTTTATACTCACACAATGAATTGCCCGTCCTTGATCAAAGTTTTTTACGAGTAAAGAAGCTGATACCATAAGCAATAGAGTAGTGGAATCAAACCCAGTTTTGGCCTCGATCATTTTCTCTAAAAAGTCCATTGCTGTTCTATAGCAGTTATTTTCAAGTGATGCTGCAACAATAGCATTCCAAGCAATGACATCTCTATTGGGAATCTCATCAAACAAGCCCTTTGAAGAGGCAAAATCTCCAGCCTTAGAATAAAGAGTGAGTAGAGATGTTGAGTTGGGGAGGTGAGCTAGTGCACCTAACTTTAATGCTGCACAATGGGCAGCAGTGGCAGCCACAATTTTGGGTTTCCTGAGGGACAGTTTGATATAATCAACAAGCTGAAAATGAATATCTCTCACGTGTAGGGCTCTGTGTGGCATTTCCTCAAACAGCTGAGTGAGAGTGAAAAAGCAATGACAATAACATGAGAATACGGAGACCCTGTGTCGCTTAACAATGCTGAAGTTCCCACTTTGGTGTTTATGAGAAGAAATTGAATAGAATGATTGTACTGTTTCCAGGTCCAAGCAAGGATAATTTTTCATTAACCCATTTTGTTATAAGACTACCCAATTCTCATCTTCACTTCATTCTTGATTGCAGCTACAAAAAATCCCGTCTTGCGCTGAACAACGGGAACTTCAGAGCTTAGCAATTTCGAAGCCTATGCATGGCAATAAATGGCTCCTACGTAGTAACTCTTCTATTCATAGAAAATATTGTAGCAGTGTTTTTACGTTGCCAAAGTCTTTTTTGTATTAAAGATTTAGTTGTCTTGGTCTAGTCACGTGCACTAGAGGCGAAACTAGTTTAATTAACAGTGGTTCATCAGTATCTTTTGCATCAAATACTTGTGTTTTTTTAACTGACTCTTGGTTTTTAATAAAATATGTTTCAACGAGTTCTAGGAATTTTACACCTTAGTGACCAAAATTTAAAAAGGCTACAGCCACTTTCCTGTTTTAATTTAAAAAAGAGGGGTGGTACATTCAGATGTCTCATGTTTTAATAATCACAAGCAATTCAATATGAACTGAGACATCATGGTCCAAAAACTGGAATGTTGGAAACTTGATACGAAACGTGCTCCTCCCATTGTTACACAAGAACCACATTTTCTCATCTCTCACAACCAGCATCAACAATGTGGATACAGATTCTGAACTTCTGTGAGTATACATCTTGGTCTTGGCAATGAGTTGGAAACCAAATCACCTTTTAATGAAATCTCTTCTTTGTATCTCCTGTTCGTCGTGTTAAAACAAACATAAACCTGAAGTTGAGCTCACCATGGTGGATGATCATCTGCGGAAGTTTGAGGAGGGAGAGGCTTCCATTCAGGTTTCTCATCCCAGTACATATCGTAATAAATGTGGCCAGGAGTGTGATCAAGCACGCAGCACCATATACCCACATACCGTTTAACACGTTTTCTAAATTTGTCCTCCCTTTCCTGATAAACATATGCATGGCACAGGACATGATAAACATGAATTTCTTAGCATTTTTATGTCATAAATACAAATGTGAAACTTTTCAAAAGAAATGAGTAAAGTAGTCCTTGCCTTGTCGCTGAAACCTGTGAAAGCGTCTTGCATTGAAGAGAACTGGATGACTTTTATATCCTTGAATGATGAAAATACTTGCATGTACTGCAAAGTCAAGTAAAAACACCGGGATCAACATATTTTATATAGAACCCTGAACATTGTGCATGGCCAATTTGTATTTTTGTCAACACCTCATCCATCTTTCAACCAAAAATATATTTATAAAGCGCCATGAAATTCTATGAACAGAAAAAGAGAAGAATAAAAACATGAAAATATGAATTATTTGATCAACCGAAGGGCTATATTTTGATGGCAAGAGGCTGTGGTGAGGGTGGTTACTACGTACATGAAAAGACCCTCCCATTATGCAATTCTTAGAACAATGTCCTTCATCTTACAGGAAAAAAAGGGTAGAAAGCTGCCTACAGAAGAAACCAGCCATCTTACATGTTTAGGTAATTGGTGCAGAAAGTTTTCACTTGAAGATATTTTGGAGGAATTACTTTTGAAGGAAGAAAATTGAGTTTTATGTTTTGGGTGATTGGTAAATATTCCAGCATAATTTCTTCTGGGACCCAGTATTAGCTTTCAGGATGGCAGTTATACATTACAAGTTGGACACCAAAATTACTTCTTTTGAGATTCAGATCTAATTTTCATACACCAGACATATCATCTAGCTAAAATTTCTCACACCATACTCTGAGTGAGCTTTCCGAATCAGCTGCTTATCCTTAATGGAAGTTAATGTACTTGGTATAACAAAAAAAGAGCTGGCACCCAAATATGTACTTTATTTACAGGGTTGACTTAGAAGTACATAAAACAACCCTTAAATGGATCAAAATTTTAAGTACCGTTTCTTCATTGCTATGCCTTGGAAATTTGAGTACTCCCCCAACAGTGGTATTATTTGACGCAACACAATCTTGGGTTCCTTCCTTACAGAGCTGAACATCGAGCCATGACTTCTTCACCTGAATTCAAGAACCCCGGCATAAGTTTCCAGAGTAAGATACAAGAAAAAAGGAAAAATCACAATTTAAAATGGAAATGGCATTTAATTGACCTCTGAGGGGAGGGAGGGATTATCAAGTAACGAGTACTCTCTAATATCTATTCCGGGGCCAAACTCTTCCTCTGGAAGATCTTTCAACATGACATTTACCTGCAATATAGTACATTTCCACAGCGGTGCATACGACAGTGAGAGACAATGTTTGATTGTGCAATATAGTTTTTCTAAATTTTTATTTTTTAACATTCATAAGCTAATTTTAACTTGTGAAGAAAATCATTCTATTTTTCCTTCTTACTTTTCTCTTATAAAAAAACCCTTAGTACGTGTCACCAAAATTTTTAAGGCTGTTATTCATCAATCCGGACAATGTAAAGATAAGTGAACAACAACAATAATAATTTAGGAGCCACTTGATCAAACTGGAAATACCTCAAATACATGATCCAGTGGACAGAGAAAAGGTTGTCTAGTCATAGACCCCTCCAAAACACCAGGATGGGGAAACCATAGCCTATCAACCCTGCACCATAATGGAGGCACAACCTAAACATATACATAAAGAACCCAGTTAAGATCAAATTATATAATTTCTGATGTGAAAATACACTGCACAAAAGAAACCATTAATCATAATCACTAAGAAACCCCAAATCAGCTGTATCAAATGCTCCAGGCATAAAAGTTGACCAGATACATCAACATGTTATGCAATAAAAAAATTATTACGTTGTGGATGGTAGGACTGCTTAAGAACTTTAATCATGAGAAAGTCAACTCCACGCACCCCTTATAAAAATGTGATGCAGAGAAGATCGTAAGTGTTGGGACCATAATACATATCAGCTAGCTGCTCTTGAATTGCCTCAATCTGACTATCTAGATGTTGAAAACATGCAGCACAAAACTCAGCGATTCTTTCTGCTCATGTGCCATGGTGTCGAACCTTCCAATCACCATTTGCTCAAATCTTGATAATGGCTCTCCCCTATCCACAGGCAGCAGATAGGGAATCATGACAAACTCTTCAGCAGTTGCATTACTTGATCTTGCACCAGTATCTCCTTCAGCTGATTGCTGTCCTTCTTCCTCTTCATTACCTCTGCATATATAATACTGATCATTTACCCTTTTCAGTCCAATCTCGTGCAATGTTGCACAAGTAATCTCATTGTGTGCTTTCACCACTTCAGTAAGTTCATCATCCAGGTCCACATCAAAATACTCAATAAATTTTGAAACCAACACCACATTAGGAATTGTGTAGTCAGTAAACTTCTTTGCTTTGTTTATATGCTTCTTCATCACATGTATCCAGTTGATCTTGTGATGATGCAATACACCTAGGGTTATACCCCCCTATGCCATTGCATGGTGTATTGCATTATGCATCATCAAAGGATCAACCAAATACATGTGATAAAGGAGGAGCATATGAACAAAGCAGAAAGGCTTACCGACTACAGAATTCCCTATGTGGTGTTGGTTACAAAATTTAATGAGTATTTTGATGTGGACCTAAATGATGAACTTACTGAAGTGGTGAAAGGACACAATGAGATTACATGTGCAACATTGCATAAGATTAGGCTGAAAAAGGTGAATGATGAGTATTGAATGTGCAGAGCTAATGAAGAGGAAGAAGGACAACAACCAGCTAAAGGAGATGCTGGTGCAGGATCAAGTAATGCAGCTGTTGAAGAGTTTACCATGATTCCCTATGTGCCACCTGTGGATAGGGGAGAGCCATTATCAAGATTTGAGAAAATGATGATTGGAAGGTTGGACACCATAGCACAAGACTAAAAAGATCACTATGAGTTTTGTGTTGCACGTTTTCAGCATCTAGATAGTCAGATTGAGGGAATTCAAGAGCAGCCAGTTGATATGTATTATGGTCCCAACACTTAGGATCTTCTTTGCATCACATCTTTTCATGTGTCATCTTCATTTTCAGTCTTTTGTTTTGATAGGTCTCATATTTCCTTAACCCTGTTTGATGAACTCAGTGGGAAGAAGAAATGTGTCTTTGTTGTTGCCTGCTTTGTTTCAGTTGTATTATGCTATGTTTCTAAGTTTGTTCCTTATGTCCAAGGTTGGTTCAATTTGGTTTGTAATCACTTGTTGATGGATATGTAATGATGGTGGTTAGTAATCCCAGTTTGGTTATCTTAATGGAATCATGTTCTGTTTCATGTTAAATTTGTTCACTGTGCTTTGAATAATATCTTGTAGCCTTTAGGAGTATACAATTATGGGGAAGAAAATCTCTTGCATAATTTTTCTGTATTACCTGATCAGGAAGAAAAATCAATCAGGTGATTTATTGTTTCAATTGATTTATGATTTCAACCTGAGCGAAATACTGCCACATTCTTCTAGTTGAGTCCTTGCCAGGTTTATATGAAGCAACTCTACACACACTGGATTTCCTTCATCAAATAGGGGGAGATCGTTAATATTGTTGATGTCTATGTATTTGATGAAGCCAACTCAAGCCAAGACAAAAAGGATTTGGAAGATGTCTTAGATTTAGTGTGTGTATGTAGTCTAAATCATGTGCATGCATCATATATCTTTGGTATGAGCTCTAAAAATCCTTAATGTTCTTAAAATATAAAACTGAACATGGACTAAAGTTGTTTAAGTCAAAATTCGTTAATAAAGTTTTCAACAGATTGTTTTAAATAAAATGCAAGCTAGAAAATCCTACCAGTAGAAAATCAATCGATTCAAATCTGTTTTTCAATCAATTGTTTTTATAACACTGTAACAAAGTTTAAAACTGTTTTGAAAACTTATATAAAGGCTTTCGAAAACATTTTTCTGACACGGAAAAATAGAGAGAACAGATCAGAAAACCTTGAGAACAGAAATGGTGATACAATTGTGTGATTCCAAAAGTGTTTTGTGATTCAAGAAGAACCAAAAAAGAGATTCTTGGAGGTCATCCCAAAGATATATGATGCATGCACATGATTTAGACAACATACATACACACACACTAAATCTAAGATATCTTCAAGTCTTTTTTGTCTTGACTTGAGTTGGCTTCAACAAATACATAGACATCAACAATATGAACATTAAACTTTTAGACCAAGAAGAATCATATTTTGATCCTAGGAGATACAAAAGTTTAGTTGCTAAGCTAAGTTACTTTAACACGACATTGCCTTTGTAGTGAGTGTAGTACGTCAACTTTTAAACTCTCCTTGTCAAGACCATTGGAATGCACTCATATGGATCCTAAAGTATATCAGGAATGCTTCTAGCAGAAGCCTCAATTATGAAGATAAAAGAGAAAATATTCAAATAGTTGTATATTTTGACGTTGTTGATTGGGAGGGGTTACCAAGCAATAAATGTACCACTTTAGGATATGGTGTTATCGTTGGAGGTAATTTAATATTGTAGAAAAGTAAGAAATAAAATGTTTTGGCAATATAGGTACAGAAACAAAATACATGGCAATAACATTAGTCACCTGTGAGTTCATATGGCTAAAGCAACTCCTCATAGAGCTTAAATTTAAAGAAAGATCCCAAATGTATCTCATATGTGACAACCAAACAACATAACATTGTCTAATCTTGTCTTTCATGAGAGGATCAAACATATTGAGGTAGATTGTCGTTTCATAAGAAAAAAACTAGAGTCTAGAAACATCCCCACTAGGTTTGTCAACTCTGGCGAACAATTGACGACAGCAAGTCCCAAAGAGGACCAATGACTAATCATATTTGCATCAAGCTGGGCACATAAAACTTTTATGCTCCATCATCATCAGGAAAGTATTACAATTATAAAAATAAGGAGCATTTCCTATATTATCAAGAATATCTAGATGATACATACATACATACATACATACATATATATATATATATATATATATTGTGTTGTAAATAGCATATTTTTAGGATAAAAAATATTTTCAATATCTCCATGGTAATTAGAATTTTTTTTTTTGAAATCTTCCTATTCATTTCAGCATATTTTTATTTCCCCTTTTAAAAGTTTTGGTTATTACAAGTAGAGATGATCAAAATGTAATTTATGTGATATCAATAAAATAATTCTTTATTTTCTTACATGGTTCAAGTTATTATTAGGAATATTTTTATTTATTTTCATATAATATCTTTATTATTATAGAATAGCAAATATCATCTATTTATTGTATTGGTTCCATTTTCTCAATATAAATAAAACACCTGTGTTGTCTCAGAGACACACTTTCAGCCCAATGTTTTTCTCTTTCCTTCTTTAGTTTAACACTGCCATTAAGGATTTTTATTAAATTGTGAACTGCCCGCATGGTAAAAGTACCAAACAAGCTTAATGAGTAAATATTGTGCCAAAAAATTAGAAGTTTACTGCAACTTTAATGTAATTGCTAATGGTTGATAACTTACAGAAAATATACGTTAATTAACAGTGCTTATATGAGACATTTGCAATACAAAATGTAATAAAATAAGCATTTTATGATACCAGAAAATAGTTCTCACCAGTGTTCTGTTCAAAAGGGAAGCTATAGCAAGTGCTGTTCTGATCTGTTTTATCTGCACAAATTCATATACAACATAAATTAGGAGATGCAACATCACAATTTCCATTGAAAATGCAGAAGTGAAAAGGATCGAGTCGATACATGCATACTTGGTAATTAACAAGTGTAAAATGCGATTCAATGGTATGGTTCCCACTTAGCAACAAGCTTTTTGGAATAGATGGCTTGAATGACAAGAATCCCCCTGCAAAGGTTCCTCATGGGGAGTCAATATATCAACCACATGCAGATAATGAAAATAATGCATTGAAATATTAAGTACCAATTTTGGATTTTCAGCAAGAATACAAAGCAAAATATATGCTAACCAAAATTGAGGGAGAAATAACTAATTACCAGAAGGATTATAGTATTCTGGTGGGTCACGGAAAAGCATGGCTTCTCGAAGTCGGTGGCGCTTTCCTTCAGTGCCAGCATATTGAAATGTTGTGTGCACTGCATATGGCTCCAATCTGAGTTGCTGATACATAGCCTACAATCATGAATGCAAGCACATTCTTAGGAAAAAACTGACACAGTTTGTTTATATACATCACAGGGTCCAATATGTAAAAGAAAACAGAAAGTATATAACATACATAATTCGTAAAGAAGGAATTTGAAAATGAAATTAGATCCTACCTGGACAAAATATGTATGTCCACTACAAAAGATGCTTGAAGGCAAAATTCCTAGCTTTAGATTTCCATCATAAGCATAAACAAGTCCACTGTCCTCATCAACTGACGGTCCTAACTGTCTGTGAACAATGTCATTGAAACCATTCTGATCCCATATCTTATCATCAGCTAGGAGCACTTCTTTCCATTCCTTCGCTAACTTTTTTGCAGACTCGGTAGGTCTCCAATGGAAAATTCCTATGTTGTAGGCAGCACCAACTACGAAAGGTGATAGACACAATCATCGATATAGTATCTGCTCCATTAAAGCTAATAAAGTGCGATAATAAATGTAAGCGAAAAAGAGCATTGAGATTCACAGCAAAAATCAGGAGGAAAACAACTTCAATGTGTGGTATTTTAATTTGATATGCCAAACAATGTGCAATAACTTCAACAGGATTATCCTTTGTTCCTAAATAGAGACAAGACATATATAATACAATAATACTTTCAGAGTCTTGGACAAAGTGTGCATATTGGATAGTATTTTTTGCTGGCTTCTAATCTAAAGCCTTAGCAAACAAGTGATAGGAAACTCAAAAATAATGCCAGAAATGAAATTTGTATAAAAGGTTCTCTATCATTCATATAAAGAACATTTTCAAACAGTATATGTGGTTTGATTTTGACTTGCAAATAAAGTTCAATACAACTCAAAATCGTGGAAGTGAAGGCCTACTACTAAAACCAGTATGGGAACAGTAAAAATCAAAGCAGTAAGTTCTGCTCATTATATCATACAAAAATATTCACCTTCTTGCCAAATTTCCAGACTATCATCAACCACTGTTGGAACAACTTGATCACTGGATGTTAAAACATCTGCTTCAGGATAACGAGCTAGATATGGAAGTGGGTTCTGCTCCACGATCACATAATTGCATATAAGTTTTAAGGATAAAACATATCTCAGAAGAACAACTACATTGAATAGAACATGTAAAAAGTCCCACAATAATTGCACATAAAGAAGTATGAACAAGATAAAGAACGGACACCGGATAGAAACAGAGAATTAACAAGCTGGAAAAGAAACTAATAATACATGATAAAAGAAATAAATCAAAAAGGAAATGCTCTAATAGTCACATTTTGCAGCTACTACGAAAATTTGGATGATTCATAAAAAACACAGCTAGCATATGAATCACCCTTAAAAGTTAAAACTAAACATGTATTGAGGAATGGAGAAAAGCACCTTCAACCAAACCATGTCAGTGTCACACATCAACAGCTCGTAACCGAGAGGCACTATCAAGTTGATCAGAATAACTTTTTCTCTCCCCATTTTGTGAAATGTCGGAGACCCCCAGCCAACATCTTCCGTACTCATATGGCTCCCCATGTCAAAAACTGGTATCCCTTTCCAATAAAGCGCCTCCAACAACTTGGTGTCCATTGCACCTAAAAGGTAAAGTTCAAACCCTTTTTACAAACTCTGGTCAACTGTACACAATAGCCGGTTTTCATCTCTATCAAGGACAATAACAAAACACATGACAGTGAAAGTTAGAAGCCTCAAAATTGAAACACTCACCCACAAGAAAATTAGAAACTTCCAGATCATTCAACTGTTGAACCCAGGTCAGAATAAAGTCCATGAAGGCATAGTTACCAAAGGTCACTATTATAATGTTATCTTTCACCCTTTTCTGAATCAATTCTTTGGTCAATCTGAAAGCCTCCAAAGGTGGAATCTTTTTATTGCGGGGAGGAACATCCAAAATAGGTCTTGCCCTCACATCTCGTGCCTCCGGAGGAACAGAAGGCACGGCAACTGTGGCTAACCGAGAGCCGTTGAGCGTTCGGTCTGTAAGATGAACATCCTCATCTGAAAAACATGAGCAGTTCAAGGTTTGAATTTGAAATCACACCCACATATGAAATTAATAAAGGGTCAAAAAGGAAAACGCAAAAGAAGCTCAATGTATTGAAAAGCGCCACATACAAAAGGCACCCTTAACAATAACAGGGCATTAAAGGACACAAAAGTGGAACCAATGTCAATTGCTCAAACAATATCTATCTCCAACTAAGGAAGGTTAACAACACATTTAAAATTGACAAAAGGGTGTGTCACATTCACAATAAGTAACAAAAAAGGTGTGAAATTTAGGGAAAAAAATGAGTATGAATGAGAGTGTGAAAAGGGTAGAGTTAAGTAAAGGGTACTTGAAAGGGACCAAGAAGAGGGGTTGGTGGAGGGATAGCGAATGGCGGAGAAGACATAGAGTGAGGAAAAAACGATGCCAATGATGACAACAGTGTAGATCGTGAGGAACAGAGGCCTAGAATGAAGCACTTCCTCACACGCCATCAATGGAAAGAAGAAATCACAGAGAGATTCAGATTTGCGTCTTCCAATTTGAGTCTCTTATTGTGGCAATGAAAGGTCAACCCTTAATTCATCCCTCCCTGGTGAGTTGAACATGAAACTCTGTCTGAACAAGGAATCTTAACTACTCTGTTTCTGTTCATTTTGGATTCATCACACTCACTCATTCAGGCTATTTTTCATAATCTGCAACTGTAAAAAAAAAAATTACTTATTACAAAATTAAAGTTTAGTTTGGGAAATTGAAAATAATTTCCTACAGAAAAATATTTATCATATATGTATTTTTTAATAATTTAAAATATTTCAAATGGTGTTATTAGACATGGATTAACTAACATGAGGTATTTGATACGAATGTATAAGAATAAACTAGTAATTGAAAATAACATTTTTTTATGGAAAAATATTTATCGCATAAAAGCATAAGTTACTTATAAATAATTCTAAGTGCTGTTGGTTGAACTCCAAAAACAAACCTTTAATAATATGTATTAGCCATTTTCAATACTATGTTTTTACATATATAAAAATTAACATAAAAATAATTAAAGAAATGTTATAGTTTGAGATAGATGTATCTAGTACTTTATCTATTTTTTTATTATAAAAACCATTTCTAGATTTTTTTTTTTAAACTTATAAAGGGAACAATAAAATATAAAATCGAATAGAACTAATGTTAGTCAATCGCCATACTTTTTTAGAATAAATGTTTTTGTAATTTACTTTTTTATTATAATTGAAAGTAGTTCTTTCTTTTTTTCTTTAGCTTATTTTCTCTTCTAAAAATATTACTACATACATTATTATCATATCATATATCAAAATATGTTATATACTGTAATAAACTATGCATTATAATACAATATTATTTATGACAATGAAAGAAAAACATAAAAGTAATAAAATATTGTGTCACTGTTATTACATAAAAAAAATGAGTTTGATTTTGTAGAAAGAATAAAAAAACACATTATTAATTGTCAGAAATTATGCTAGCATAATATTTAAGATAATTTTCATAAAAATAACAAATTTACCTCATATTTGCAATTGATTGAGAATATAAAAACCTTACTTATTAAAATACCTATGCAAATTATATATAACTGAGAGTTCATTGTACGATCTTCTTTTTTTTCACTCGTTTTATTTTGTACTATTGTCTCCTTCGTTTGCTTGATTTTTTTCTTAACCAAGCTATATCATTCTCATGAAAATTTAGTTTTCGTAATGTTTTTTTTTCACATGAAGTTGTTGTTTGCAGTTGTATGTGTATTTTGATTAATGTTGTATATAGAAATTAAAGTAAGAGGATTTTATAAAAGAATAATTTATTTAATATAATGTTTATTTTTAATTGTTAAGAAAAAAAATATATTAAGTATCTATCGTTTTATCATCTAATTGTTTAATTCAACTTTTAAAAAAGGGTCTATAATTATTAGTTTATAATTCAAATATATTATTTGAGGCATGTTGTGAAAAAATATAGACAGACAAATTTAGACTTACATTAGTATTAACACCATAAGTATTTCCTTACCATTTGAATTTATTTAATAACTAAGACACCCATATTATTAGATGTTAATTTGATATTTATGTAGTTTAAATTTGATCACGTTATTGTTTTTTTTTTTTTTATAAAATAAGTGGATATCATATTGAAAACAAATAAATAAACTAATCAAAATAAACCTTTAATTAAAACAAAAAAAATTTTAAATATAAAATACAAAAAAAAAAAAAAATAAAAAATAAATAATTTA
>Ga0099825_1002289_pt1 | contig 25357 bp, 7 predicted proteins | sample SiratroredBW_FD_76838 | JGI IMG/M metagenome (GOLD analysis project Ga0099825, IMG submission 76838) | Root nodule microbial communities of legume samples collected from California, USA - Siratro red BW | ecosystem: Host-associated > Plants > Roots > Nodule | place: USA: California | collected... | reverse complement strand
GGTGAAGCCATGACTGAACATGAAAATAGGATGGGTAAGGACTCTGAGAAGGTCAAGAAATGGAGGTCAGCTTTGTTTGATGTCGCCAACTTGAAAGGATGGTACATGAAAACCGGGTACAGTAACAGTATTCTTTTACTCTCTTTTTTGCTTATTTTCGTGATTAATGTCTACTTTAGTCCTACCAATAGTCGTTGATAGGAATCATGTGGTTGAGGTTTTGATTTTTGCAATCCGTGTTTTGTTGTATCGCAATTACTTTGTGCAGATATACTTTGATGAGTATTAGAATGAGAATGAAAATTGTATATGAATGAACTAAATGGCCTTCTACTTTTGTAGGTACGAATACGAATTCATTGAAAAAATCGTGGCAATGGCCAGTAAAATTTAAAATGTCTTCAACTTGAGTGGGGGTGTGAAGTTGAAGGAAGATTTGGGGAATTGTCCATTGACTAAATTGCCGTGGAAGCCAGAACTGATCAAGTCATTCAACAGATGGTTCTTTGATCAATCATTAGCTCACAGATTCATAGTAGTGGTGTTACAATCAACACTGATGAAAATTGTTGTTCATGAATAATAGTACGTGTGGTCTATAAAAAAATTGTTCCACCAAATTTGAGTAAAACCCTCATTTCCCTTACTTTCTTAATGTATTAAAGATTCTAATCACTTTCATTCTTTTTACTCTTTTAATTGAAAGTGTTCATAAAAAGGGTTGAGTCGATAATTTATCAAATTTATGATGCAACCCAATTAAAATAGTGTAAATTAAATCTATGCCATTATGATAATCCATCCTGGGATTTTCCTTGATACATAAAGAAAATGAGCAAATAGTCCAAACATCTTACTTATTTGATGAACAGTGTGATAGTTTAGGTGATTAGTAGAAGAAAGGTAGTAAGTAAGTGTTTATGGTTGGTCAAAAACCATGAATCTTGATCTGGTCCTTCCTAACAAGGGAAGCCTGAATGAGGAAGTGAGAAACGTTTTTGCGCTGATCACCTTGAAGTTGGATAATCTTTCCAAGCTCCTTGTCATGCACAACATTGCCATTGCAGCAGAACTCTTTCTTGAAGTCTTTCAGGATCTTCTCATAGCTGAACTCTTTCCTCAGCCCTTGCACTGTCGTCAAACTCTTCTTCCCATTCCTCTGTTGTATGCGGATATGCACATACTCCTTCGCCCCGGGGGCATCTCTATCTTTAGCCTCAGCAAAAGGGTCGAAACTGTTACCTGTGATCTGAAAAATTCCCACTTCAACCATATATATTTACCTACAAACTTAGCAACCACCTGCAACAAAAAATGTACAAAACAAAGCATAAGCTACATGCATGCCAAAATATATCTCAATTCAACAAATCTGAAGATCACTACATCTTTTAATCATTATCAGCGTTAAACACCACGCACCCTTTTCCTTCACCCCATGCATACATACGAGAATCTGAAAAATAAAGATTAAAAGGTCTGTCTTAAGCTACTGTGATCACGGGTTTCCTTAGTCAACTCTGGACATGAACTAGTTTAACATGTTATCCATGTACTAGGAAATTGTGTTCGATTTTCATGGTTTGTGAAAAGTCCTAGACTAGTGAATACATTAAACGTAAAATTGAAATTTTAACTATGGTTGTTAAGTGAGGAAATATCACGGTGAAGGAGACACTAACCTGTGAGAAAGGAAGACTTGCAAAGGAAGCAAAAGCGATTTGAGAAGAATAGGCAGTGGTTTGTTATATATATATAGTGGTGTGTGTAGTGAAACTATTTTAGGACAAACTTTTTTTGCATAATGCAAAACAGCTTTTGTTGTATGAAGTATTCTATAAATGTATATGCCTTTAGATGTTAAATATTGACTTTCATGCCTAAAAGTGAAACAAAAAATCTTAGCTCTTAGATTTTTTTTTCAGTATTTGAAACTAGTCTAACGGTTCTTGATAGCAGAATATAAGGTGCTTTTGGGTGGATGGAGTATCGTATTCTGGATGGGGTTGATAAGTGGTGGTAATTGAAGGCACAGAATCGCAACATACTTTGTGTGGTAGAGAACGATGAAAAGAAGAATTTACCCTCAAATTGCATGCTTTGGAGATTCTGTTCCTTTTTTTGGTCTTATGCTTGGATTGGTTTAGTGTAATATATAAGATCTCAATTTGCATTATGTTGAAATATTGCAGAGCCCTTTAGAGAGGAAAAAGAAAATTATTATAGTCCGATTGATCATATTGCAAAGGAAATTTTTTATCATTATGATATTTCGGGATTTTTTTATACCTGTGAAATCGCTTCCTCGCCTTTCTTCCACTGTGAGTTATGCTTGAATTATCTGCGAGTGCGTTTGGTAGGTATATTTAAAACTTTCTGCAAAAGCATATTCTTTAAATTTGAGGTATTTTTTACGTAAAACTAAAAAATAATATTATGTAATGATATAAATATAAGCTATAAACTATAAATTCTAAGTGATTGAAACTTAATATACTTTTAAGGACAGATTACAGTCACACATAAGTTCCACAAAATTAACTGATTAGATCAGTTTTTTAAAAAAGATCATGGTAGATATACGCTTATAAATAGACATTTTTGTCAAACTTAATTACAATATATTTCTTCAATTCTAATCTCTCAATTTTTCTGTAAGTTTCAGTATTTTTGTTTGGTTTCTACAAAAATATTTCGTTTCTTCTTATCTTTCCCAGTACGAAGGTTTTGTTTTTTACCCCAACCGCTCTCCTATAGCAAACCAAGACTGAACAGACATAGAATGGCAAATACAAAACAGCCTTCTTAGAGGACGTATAAAGAAGCCGTCAGAAAATATCTTAAACTATAAACTTCATATTCATGAAGTTTATTTACTTCTCAAAAAAAACTTTTCACCAAATTGCAATTAATGTTCCAAACATTCAATGTATTTTATAAGTAACTTACTTTTTTCATAAAATAGCAGAACGGGAGAAAAAGAAAAAGTAGTTTTCCCAACTTTTTACCTGTTATAACAACACTTTTTATCATCATTTCAGTTTGCAACGTGTCCAAAATAGCAACTCGTGATTCTTGTTCCTTGAGCGAGCAAGTAAATAATGGGTTAATTTGTATAAAAGTCTGTCATAAGCAGTCTCTATCTTGGTACAGGTATAAATTCAAAATTCCAGGCTATCCTTTCAAAGAAAAAAAAAAAAGGACATCAAACATTGCATGCTCGAGCATATCATCTTAAAAACGAATACAACTCATTTAAATCACATTAGCAGTCATACTAAATCCTCTAGTAATATTTTCAAGCACATTGCTTCCCTTTTCATCATGATAAAAAATTTCACTGCCTTCAACAAACCAAAGAGGCTTCCACTTGATTTCTAAACATATTGGATGTCCCAATAATCTTGTATCTTCACAGAAGCTTTAGATCCTTTTTCATGTACAAACAAGAGCATTGACAGCTTTCGTCTCAATGACTAGGTGAAGAATACCAATATAAAGAGGAAAATGAACAGAGCCAGCAAACCCAGGATCATCATGATCTGGCCCTTTGCGCTAGCCTTCTTCATGACCATTGCTACTTTTTTCTGATATCATAAACAATGAGAGACATTCAGCTTTCACATTCAATATTTCCCCCTTATGTTATTGCTAATTAATGATAGCAATCAGCCAGATAGATCATAAACATTTTAATGAGGTAATGGAAACTAGAAGCAGAAACTCACTTGGACAAAATCTAGACGATTAGATGTACTGTCCATCTCATTACCCAGCTCATCAACAATCTTCTCCTGAAACATCAAGGCTTTAACAAATTTAGAACGAGAAGGTTTCCAGAGAAAAAATAAGGCATTAGAACACAGCTCTTATTGAAACACAAAAACGAAACACATAACTTAAGTGCAACAGTGTTGTCTAGCTTCCAACTTTTGAAACAAAACAGTAAGAATAAAAGGGAAGCCCAGTGCATGACAACACTCCCACCTATTGGGGTTCTGGAATGATAGAAATATGCAGCCTTGACCCTGCAAGGGGAGAGAGGCTGCTTCTGGGATTTAAATCACCCCAAGTCACATGGTACAAACCAGGACTAAGCAAAATGGTAAGATCACAAACAAAAATTCTTCTCAAATGCCAAATCTACCTGTGCAAAGAGCTCTTCATGTATAGTAAGTCCAACACCTCCAATTCTTTGTACGCTTAAACTGAGCTCGTCCAACTCCTCATCCTGTCTCCTATCAGCACCAATAGATAAAATATATGTAAAAAATAAAGTAGAAACATTGTTTTCCCAGACTCTAGAGCATTAATACCAGCCTTTATCTGTGTTAAGGCTACCTGACACAATCTTTTCATTCCCCCATTTTCTTTTTCTTCCAAAGGAAAGAAAAACTGAATCCATCATTTTAGTTATGATTTCTTGTTTGATAGTAATAGTAGATTCAAATAAAACTCAAATAATTAGCAACGCTGAATTCGCAAAACAGAAATTTATAATTACATGAGAAGCACAAGAAGTGTATCCTCATGTGTCCACAATTTCACGCAGAGGAGTCCACCTATGTCTCAAAAAGAACAGGGCAGGGGCGAGGGGCGGGTAACATAGGTCAATCAAAAATATAATTTAGCATCTTGTATGCACTAAAGAGGCTGGCAAAGAGTTTAAAAGCAGAGTAAAGGACAAATGTTTAATTAAAAGCCATATTAAAGAGAGAGAGAGAGAGAGAGAGAGAGAGAGAGAGAGAGGGAGAGGGAGAAAAGATGTACTTTATAAGAAGCGTCTGCCTGTCCGATTCTGATTCTATGAAATCGTCATTATCCTGGGCAGCATATTGACCAGACGCAGTTTGATGAGAATTAGGAAGCCTCATTAATTCCTTGTGCATCCCATTTAGAGTAGCATTGTTTGTTATATTTGAGCGTTTTCCTGCTTCCACTGCTTTCTTTGCTATGCTCAACTAATAATGAACTCCAATCATTCACGAGCAGCATACAGATAAAAAGAGAGAGAGAAGGCAATCTAGAGCTACCAATAGAAAAATACCATTCGAACAATTGCGCATTATGTTAAGAAAAAAAGTAACAGTATTCTTCTAACTCTTAATCAAGTTAAGTAGTTACAGACACCTGGCTACGAGCTTCACTGGTCCACCGCCTCCGGTTCTCAAGCTCCACTTCATCAATGCCATACAAAGAAGGATCTCTAGAGGCCACAGAAATTGCTTTGTCCAACTCATCTACCTTTCTATCAAAAAATCCATATTTCAGCAGTTTGAATAGGTTGTATGGCAAAAGAAACAATAGTCTAAGATGCGTGACAGAGAGGCTAGACTTAGAGTGTGCTTCTAGAGTTAGAAGCAACTTTCTATCTGTTTTCTACTGTGACTTTAACAACCAAGAAAGATTGAAAATCAAAACATTTTCACCTCACTGCATTTTCACTCTCCTCCTTCCCCTTCCCTAGATTGCCAAAAGAGAAGGAGCAAATTCAAATTAGGGGAAAAGGGGGAGAGGGTTAATGATGATTTTGCTGTCCTTGATTGGATGCCTAAAGAATATAACGGGAAAGAAATAGAGTGATTAAATAAAAATACATGAACATAATACACTTTATTATTAACTAATGAGCTTTGATATTAGCATTATAATTTAATAAATATGTTTACATATATTTTGCATCATTACAATGATCACAGAGTGAACTACTCTTTTGCTTTTTATGATAGAAGCATAGCATGTGCACGACATAAATTGCAGCATTCGACAGAAGCATTTTGGACGGTTAAGTTCAAACCCCTCATTTCCCATCCTACACTAAAAATATTTGCAATCAAAAAAAGAAAGATACTCCTTCCCGCTGACCTAGATTGTACTATAATCCCAACATTCCTCGAATGTCTATTTAATAATACCCAAATCCCAATGTCTACAAACGATCACAGTACCATGCTAGAAGAATGAATAAAACTCATTTCAAACAAAAATTTACAGGCCAACTAACTTGTCACTGGTTCAAAATACACAATTGATATACCTGCCAGTCAATGCTTTCACAGCTAGTAAGAACTTCCTTTGAAAGATTGGATCGCTCGCCAGCATCAGCAGCTTTTTCCCATTGGCGAAAAGTAGACTGCAGCTTATCAATCTTACCAGAAAATGAAAATTAATCAGCCAATAAATTACATAACATCCAAAATAATTCATACTGCCATTAACAAAATCCCAACTTTTATTTTCTGCTTCAATTCACATACGACAGTTACAGATCGAAACAGGGTTTTCTTCAAAATTCCAAATTTGTAGACAAAAATAACATACTCAGATCGATGCATAAGATATTAGAAGCAAAAATATCCCAATTAATAGTTTCAGCTACGTAAAATACCGGATCCAGTTGTACTAGTAACAGAGAAATCAAGCAGAAATTTGAAGTAGAACGCATGTTTTATGACAAAATAAAAAGTAAATTCATTTTGAAAATTAAACTTATAACAAAACCTAGGTGATATGGGGAAAAAGAAAATGCTTACAGATTCTTGAATCTCCTCCTTCACAACATAGAATGGATCTTGAGCTGAAGGCATAGTGTATAGATGTTTCGAAATGCTTCACAAAAAACACACGAAATTGGGCAACAGTGACACACTCCGCTTCCTCTCCTTGACATTTGCCAAATTACTGTGTTCTTCCCAAAAATATTTATATGCTACAAAATCTATAAAATAAAATTGTTTTAAATAAATTTAATTAATTGGATTTTTCAAAGCTGTAATTGGATTTAATGAGTTAAAGGAAAATAAAAGACATTTTCTCAATAATAAAAATATAAACGAATATTTTATACATACATACATAAATATATGGAGTAATTTCATGAGTGAAATTTGAAATACATAAGAAAATTCGAAGTTAAACTTTTGGTGACTAATTGCGTGATAATAATGTTTTAGATCTCAGTCGTACATTGGTTAATTAAATTCGTATTATTTTATATTAAGCAAATAATATAGTTTAAAATATTTTTAACTTGGCGTTTCTTTTTTTCACAAAACTGCCATTGACTTATAATAAATTTATTGATTTTTATAATAATTATAAAAAACTCATACTTTCTAATTAGTTTGTAAGAAAATTATCCTATTATTTTGTAGATATTAAACTCAAAATAATTAACATTTTTACTTTTATTAGCATTTTTTAAGTTGGAAAAGGAGTTTGAGGGCCTTTGCAATATGATAAGGGTAATTTCGAAAAAAAAAAACAAAACACTGATAAAATGAAAAGTGATGCATATAAGAAAAAGACCGGTGTAAATAGTACTTAGCATTCTATTTATAATTGGACCATAGATGATCCAGTTCGACCTAAGGAAAAGGCCCAAAATTATGACCCTGCGGTTCTGCACTATATTTTTTCATGTGATTCCTTTGTAATTTTCAGTTCTATGAAATGGACTTAGTTTTTGTAAATTTAACTTATTTTACAAATGTTTGCTATTTATATATAATTGTGTAGCTTAAATTTATAATTTTAATTTTTATTGTAAATTAAATTGTTTCTACACTTGTATTAAATATTATACTCCACAAATTTTATACAAAAATAAATTTAATCAATCTAATTATTGAATTGAAATTATACATCGTGTTAATTTTGTGTGATTTTTTATAAAAAATAGATAAAAATAAAAATAAATAAAATATGGATGAGTTACTCTCACCTCAATTAGCACGAGTTAACTCGTGTTACATTTGCTTAGGATTTGTGTTTGGTAAGTCAATAATTTTTACATGTTTTGTGTTTGTTATTAACAGATCGATATCGGTTTAAAGTTAAAATTCATGCTGTTAATTGATTGGATCACCTACCATAAATATAATAACTAATTCAATCACCCTCTTAATGAAAAATTATATATTTGTAAAATTTTCAATTTTTCATCATTATATAATAATAATAATAAACATATTAATAGTGATAATATATATATATATATATATATATATATATATATATATATATATTTACTACATTGATAAACAATGTAAGTTATGATTATATTATGATTATAGGTAATGTAAGTGTTTTACGTAAATATATTATAGTAAGATTATTTAAATTATACGAAATATAATGACAATAAGATCCAATAACTCACAATAAAAAAATCTAAACTAAAAAAAAAATAGAATTAGGAAACTTCATGATAGACAACCTTAACTTAGGTGACATAATCAAGTTATTTCACAGTAATTAATGTAATATAAGGTTTGTTTATTTTTTAAAAATTAATAAAATAATTACTTTTTAACAATTTTTATGCTATTTGGGTAAACTTAATTATACATAGAATAAAAAAAACAAAAGAAATTACGGTAGAACAGGAAAGAAAGTAAAAAACACGAAGAAGTTTTTTATATATTTTGTTTGGATAAATATATCTTCATAAAAATCTCATTATGACTATTTAAAGTTTAACCTTATCTAAAGTTACATCATTCCTATTTTCATCTCCATTACTCCATTGTTTTTTTTTTAATTAAAAAAATATGTTGTGATTGTAAATATTCAACGACTTTCTGTTTATAATAATAATAATAATAATCACTTAAAATAGAATACAAAAGTAGTTGGAACAGCCCAACAAAGGAATTAAATGTGTGGCTAACAGTGAGCAAACGTAGCGAAAGAACATTCAAAAAATCATAGAATAGAAGAAGTGATAAATATACAGAATATTATGTGTACTTGTTTGGCATATCTTCATCTTAATACTTATTATTAAATGTGTTCACCCTGATAGTAATTAAGGTCATAATAGAGAATAAAAGGTTTAACAGTTAAATAATTAGGTACATACTAAATTAGGGGTATCGAATGTCTATAACACGATAAGAAAAGTGATAGAAGAAAAATACATTACACTATGGGAGAGTTAAATGGATTTGGATAGGTCTATCTTTCCTATATATTATCTTGCTCCTCCCCAATTTAATTAACTATCAAAAATTAAAATTAACTCCTTTGATATCTTTTCATTTGTATTTTTAAAATTTTGATTACACATTTACTTATTGTTAGAATAGAGAAAAAATTATATATATATTTTTTAATTTTCCAATCATAGATGTAATTAAATGGTTGTAAAGTTATCCTATTCCTATTATAGATGATAGTTAATACATTTTACTATACTAATTACTTGTATTAAATATCACATTAATAGACTTCCAGTTGTCGTTGATAGAATCTCACTTATTCATCTTCGTTAGAATATTTACTATATTTTATCATTTCATTACTATTAGTCTCATCACTCATATAATTGTCATTATCAATATTATTGTTATCACTTAGAATAATACGTGTTATTATCATTCACATTATAGTTATCATTATTACAATTATCATTATTATAACAATAATCCTTATCATTGTCATTATCATCACTACAACCTATCATTATTTATTTTTTGTCAAAATTAATGTTTATCTTATTTTTCTTATAACATGTCCTATCATATATTAATATCAAACGACCCTTTGATTTTTTTTTCTTTACTTTGAAAATTTAAGATTCTTGTTATTTTCTTTAAGGTTAATTATACATTAACTTAATTTATATTTAATAAATACATATAATAATTGGTAAAAACTAAACAAGTGTTCAAATATCTCTCAACTATAATTTTTTCTACATTTTTTCATCAAATATATATTCAATTACTTCAACCATAAAGTTTTTGTAATAATATTGTAACTTTTTTTTCTTTATTATCCTAAAAACGAAATATATTAATATTTATTATATTGAATCACTTATTTACTCAAAAGTATATTTCATTCGGACAAAATGATCTTTTATATAAGATACAAATATCTCATGTGATAACCACCATTAATAAGTTGACACCTCAATCACATTTTCAATTTGGTTGGCAATTATTCTAAACCTAATGTGCAACTTGACTTAATAGGCTTAAATAAACAGAAATCATAAACAACTAATACCATCCAACCTTTTGACAATTATTAAAAATGAATGTCTAATCATCTTTCCTGAAGATAACTTCCTTAAAGTAATAAATTATTACCATGTTAATCATTTCATCACATATCTTATTTATAAGAATACAAGAAAAAAAAAATTGTAACACCATATCAAGTAAAAATGACCACCTCTTGATCCTAATCTTATTACTCAAATATTAGCATCATAAATATTATGTGTTATTGGATCATTTCATGTTCTAAATTTTTAAATTACATGTATTTAAGTTCTTAAATTTAAGATAAAAATAACTAATTATATTAATTACATATTAGTATAAAAAATTATCGAGACTATAAACAAGTAGTAGTTTATAACCATCTAACAATTTCTTATCATTATAATTAGGAAGTTCTTCTACACACCTAATAAATTATAAATTAGAAGATTACTTAAAAGACATAATAACTCTAAATTTTAAGATTTTGTAAAAATACATTGTTTAATTATACATCAATGAGCAACATGGTATAAAATTTAGAATCGATATTTTTTCATTAAAATTATGATTTTACTTCTATAAACTCAACAAGAGAGAATAATTAAGATAAAGAATAAGAATGATTGTTACGATAAAAATTTTACGTTAACTCGAAAATGATAAGAAAAAAAAAATATGGTAGCTAAATTTATATGCTACCATACTTTATAATTATTAGAGATCTTATACCGACTAGAAATAAGATTTTTTAATAGTTTATAAATAGATGTAAATATCATCTTACAAACCGATTTTATAAGATTAAGTTAGATTTAAAGTTTATTTCTTAGAGTCTATCCTAATAAGATTGGTGGACCTATCGAGTTATCCGATATCGAACTATTATCAGACTATCCTTACATATGTAATTCTATGTAATCTTACGCACGAGCTAAGTAGTCTTGACATAAAGAGTTATCTTGGGCAACACCAACTTACCATCAGCAATAAAAGCATAGTTACGCTGCAACAGTTGCAGCCTCCTCTGGATTCACGTGGTTTGGCCTACATTCTCATATGCACGAGAACTACTTTTGGCTGAACGTGGGGTTTGTCTCGTCCATTACCAAATGAATTATGCTTGTCAGCAGCGTAAACTACATTTTGGGAGAACACACGCAAGAGATTCATTACCATACGCATTTCTTCACCATCATATACTTGAGTGTTCTCTTCTCATACAACCTCTCTCCCAACCCCACCTAAAAACCAAAGAAAGAAAACACATAGTGTGGTAGATACCACCCAACACAAATAATATACCTTCTTCTTCAAGTATATAAACCCTAGCTACATATAGTATATACACAACCTCACGCAATCCAACAATATATATAAAACAACATTCTCTGTCACAATAAACTTTTGCAGAAAAGAAAAATGAAGTACAGATAAGGGAGACTGCATTATATATATCACTGTTACATAAGATCAAATAAAATTAAGTGGCATAACACTATTATTACATGCTAAAATCAGTTAACTTTATTGTTTTCACACAGTGCTGTCACTTTACAGCCGCCATATCAATGCTGTGCATGGCTTAGCTTTTGGCAAGAAGATTCTGCTCCAACGGTGGAAATTTTTGCAGATTCTTTACATATGATTCCCACTAAAAATCTTGGCGTAGTTAAAGAGTGTTGATTGGGCTAAGACACTGAAAATTTTTCTGTTTTGTGTAAGTGATGGATATGTATGTACGTTGAATGTGGATTGGCAAATGGTGCATGTGGGCCAACGTTCATCTTATTATTGAACAGCTCGAACTTCCACCAACCATTACTACTCAGCTTTTTTCTGAAAAATAAAATGAAATCTTTGGCATTGTGCCAGACAGAGCACAGATATCCGTGTGCTAATTTTCTTTCTCCTAATAGAATGTTAACCTTTCAATTTCATACCTAATTGTATTATTGGTTATTAGGTTAAGTAATTAGTAGTGCAATGCTCTTCCTTTGATCTTTTTTCTGTTAAATTCTCGTAAATAAATGTTACTTTTGATTCATCTCTATTGCTTATAAGTTTAAGATTGTGAAATTTATAAGACTTTCTCGTTAAAATACGTTCACATACATAGAACTTAAATTCTTAAGTTTTATTTAAGATCCTGGATTATAATAACAAAATAATATTTTTATTTTGGAAGTATATATTTCTATTATTTTGTTAACAATTACATAAAATATTAACTAGAGATGAATATGACAAAATTATTGGAGTAAAAGTTAGAAAGAGATTTTTAATGGTATGTTTTGATTCAAGAGAAATCCAAAGAAAAAAATAAAAAAAAAAAAAAAAGAAGGAAAAAGAGTAAAAAATGAGGTTGTTTGAATTAAGATAAAGGAAATGAAGAATGATGAGAAATAAGTGAAAAAAATTATAGGTGAATTAATAGATATAATACAATAATTTAATTTTTGGATATTATATATTTAAAACAAAATTTATAAAATAAAATTTTGAAAATAATTTAACATAAAAATAATTTTTAAAAATATAAATTAAAATTAAAATAATTTTAGATAAAAAAATTATATTTTATTTATTATTTTAATACTTTTATTTGATAATTTATTTTAAAAATGATATCATAATAAAATATTAAATGTGTAATCTATTATAGTTTTACAGATAACATAATTAATTAATACTTACTTTTCTTACAAATTCTGCGTGGCACAGAAAGTTTAAAGAAATTTTTTTCCATTTACATGTCTCTTTAATTTTGACTTAAAATTGGATCTCCTTTAAGACTATAAATATAATTACGCATTTATTTTTGTCATATTCAAATAAATTGTTTTCAAACCCTCTTAAATAGGACTATAGATATTTATTCAATAAATTATTGTTATTATACTTTAGTTCCTTAATAATTATATTTATATACAACTTAAAAAGAATATAATAGTTTAAGATTCAAAAGTTTTCCATATATATTATAAATCATCTCTTTTTGGTTTGCACCAATATATGCTTTACTTTTATTTTTGTGATTTTCACTCACATCAGAAATGACGTCCATGCAAATTGGCTGCACTCTTAAGTGAACCTGTTCTCAATCTTATCCTCTCCTCATGATTAGGATATCGAAAAAAAAAATTACATAAACTAAATTCAACTATTATAAAATTGAACCAAACTATAAAAGTGGTTCAATTGCATAATTGTTAAAATGAATTGATCTGGATTATTACATAGTTAGAATGAATTAAACTAAATTGAACTACTATAAATATTGCTTGAACATTATGCAGATTATTACTAGTTGACATTTTATCTTAAAATATATTTCCAATATCAAAATTATAGTTTAATTTAGTTCAAGTAATCTCATATAAAAATAATTTAATTTTTAAAAATCAAATTAATAGAACAATTCAATGTATTTTTAGTGAAAAAAAAAACCACATAAAACAGATATAAAGAACTACAATAGTTACTGATTGCCATAGGAATGAACAACTTCTCAAACTCTAGAGATCTTCTAATAAAAAAAAAATCTATAAAATAAGTTATTTAGAAAAAATACATAAAAAAAATTGTCATATAAATAACCTCCTCATCGCTCTACTCTCAAGAATGGAAAAATTCTTCCCTCTTGATTATGTGGCTTTAGAATGAAAATAATTTAAAGAAAAAACAAAAATGGTTGTGTCGTGTGTGCATCATACTTCTCACACAAATTCCTAACATTTGTATTGTTCTTGTGTTGAAAACTTTGACCCTTTTTGTCTCTTTTATTGACAATAACCAGTCTTTATCTATTAGCCGCCCAATCAAAGGAAATGATGTATTCATTTCCAATTTCTAAGCATCTCCTCTTTATTTATTTTTTATTTCAAAACGTTTATTGTAATTTTAATTTGAAGAGAAATAATCTATTGGTATCAAATATCTTATTTGTTATTGTTCTTAATTTGTGTTAAGAAAATAAACTACAATTGAGAAAAAAAAAATTAATCCCAGGTAAGAATCCACAATTCTCAATGGTCCATTATTAATGGCTAATAATCAAATCTCATGCACGTTGAACTAACGCATTTACGAAATATATGATGGAGAACAAAACGAATCATGATGAGTCATATTTTATGTAATGAAAATTAAAAGATTGATTCTTTTAGAAAATTAGTATAGTTTGTTTTTCGAATTACTAAATTAGTATTCTTTAAATGAAAATTACTTGGAGGTTTAGTTGATTTCGTGTATCAAATTCTAACAATTTTCCACACACTTAGAATTTAGGAAGTTGTTAAATTCTAAGGTACACTTAAGAAAATAAAATAATATTAAATAAATGTATTGTAGGTAATATTTGTCTATAATATTAATTTTCATCGAAATCAATTATCAACTTTCTGATCGGGACGTAGTAAAAAAAAATAAAAATTTGATTTGATTTGTTCACAATAATGATGAAAAATAATATTTTTACCTATGGACTTTAAAATAAATACTATTTTTAATATTAAGTTTTGAAATATATTTATTAATATGGAAATTCATATATCTGGGAATGTATGTAGTACTGCATTATTAAGTTAATCTTCATTACCATTTAATTAATATATAGTATTAAATATTGACGTGCAGTAAATTTACTTTATTTATATATTACATATAATTATCATTGTCCTTTTACTATATTATATTCAATTAACATTTAATATTGATCTGTAGTAAATTTATTTTCTAGACACAGAAGGATACTCATGAATTCACACAAATCCAATCTATTACGTAGAGTTAATCTCAAACTTAGTTATTCTTGAAAAAATGCATAATAATTAATTTATACAAATATGTTTGTGAATAATTAATAATTATAGAATTTAATACAAATATGTAATTGATTTTAATATTAATATAATATGTTTATGAACTTAATTTATTCTATATAACAATTGCTCGTGAATTATTACGAAAATCTAAATTTTAGAGATTTACATATACAAAATTACTCATCACTTATTAGGAAAATCTAGAGAAAGATTCGGCAAAAATAAAATAAAGAAAAAGATTTGTGGAATCAAAAGAGAAAGAAGAAAGAAAAAAATGTAATAGATGGCAGTATTTTTTTATCGGTATTTATATTATATGATTTAATAATAAACTAGATAAATAAAAAAATATATATTAATTAGAATATTTACACGGTTGGAGCGCTAAACTATAATAAATGTACTCATGTTAAATAAGGTTTCAGGTTTTCACCCTTTTTAATAGAAAACAAAATATAAGAGATTTTGTTAAAAGTATAAACTAATAATTAAGTTTAGTATATATTTTACATTAATATAAAAAAAATTTAAAAAAAGAGAGAGAGAGAGAGAGTTAAGGGTGTGAGGTTCTAGAGTTAAATACTGGACAGCCATCATTTTGTGGACAACACTGTCTTATTCTTTCCCCTTCAGATTTTTGCTGCTGCACTGCTCTTCACTTTCTTTCTGTGTTCTGCTTTCATTACACTTCACCTACAAATTACAATTCAATTTCCCTCTGCAAATACATATTCAGGTAAGCCAAACCTTTTTGGATTTTGACTCACCATCACATAAAAGTCAAATTCAAGTTCTCATGCTATCACAATTCAAGCTCACTCCACTCTGTTACCATTTTTTTTTTCTTGGCATATTCCAGGAACCCCATTTAGAACCGACACAAAGTTTAATTATTTCAAGCTTCTGATTCCTGGACAACAGAAAAAGGTGTTTTTTTTTTTTTTCTCTCAGTAAAATATCAAACATCTTACTGTATAATATGTAATCACCTTCTGTGATTTATTTATTTCTGCACTTTTGCTTCTTAATTTCTCCCTTCAACTTCCAAAATTTTGTCTTTTTTTTTTATGCTTAAACTACTGAAAATTCTAATTCAATCCTGTGAAATAAGTTTCTTCAGATTTGTGTTAAGCAGGAAGTGGTTGGTTGATAATGGAAGATAAATATAGTCTTGGCAGGAAGCACAGTGGGATATGGAATTCGTTGAGAGATGGAGATTTTGATGAAGAAGAAATTTGGGATGTTCTCAAGAACAGAAGTGATTATGGTTCTTCTGGGGTTCGGAAGTTCAAAGAGAAGGATCAGTCCTCTTCTGTTCCTGTTCCTGCTAGGCCTAGTGCAGCCAGAATGGTCCCAAGATCTAGCAATAGCAGTGCTAATTCCTCCAGTGAAGCCAAGGTTCTTCAGCAATCAGCACCTGTGAAAATTCCTGACTGGTCAAAAATTTACACGAGTAATCCCCCCAAGAATAGTGCTTCAAGGTTTGAGTCTGATTATGATGGTGAAGGTAATGGTATTGCCAACTACAGTGGGGATAGTGATGAGGATGGAGAGGAAAATGATGAACCTGATTCAAAGCTTCCTCCACATGAGTTTATTGCCAGAAGGCTTGCAAGGAGTCAGATATCCTCATTTTCTGTTCTAGAAGGTGCTGGGAGAACCCTCAAAGGTAGGGATCTTAGCAAAGTGAGGAATGCTGTTCTTTCGAAAACTGGTTTCCTTGAATCACTATAAAGGGTCCTCTTCAATAATGATGTACTAGTATTAGTTCTTTCACATTTTGGATGTATAGTAGGTTTGTGGTTAGTGGTTACTTAGCAATGGAGATATTGCGTTCATGCTTGGGGGTATAAGAGAATTTTTTTAGCCATGAAAACCGTGAATGAAATATGCTGCTGCAAACATAACCGATTTCAATCTCATGTTGTATCAAATTGGTGGGATCTTATGGGTGTTTTTGAGCATTCATACAAACACAATGGTGGATGTGAATCATAATTTGAAAGCCATTAAGCATTTTGAAGGATAAAAGTGTTTTTCTATTCTTCATTGAGTGTGATTTTCTGTGACTTTTTTTTGTTTTCTTTTCTTTGTCTTCCCTGTTCACAAGTCCACCTCTCCGAGCCTAGGCCTACTTCCCTCTTCCTGTATTACTCTACAATGAATAAAGATTCTGTGAGGTGTATCCACCTTTGGGTGAGGAGAGAGATAAGAAGAGAAAATAAAAAATTGATGTGATGAGTGAAAGAGATAGAAACAAAGAAAAAGAAAGGAGGAGGAGGTGGAAGAAAACGGAAAGTGTATAAAATTATTGCTCTCTAAATCAACAATGAGTGAATGGTTTTTTTAATACTATTTCCGCATCTGAATGCTATCGTATGATGGGAAATCAAATTCCATACAAATATTGCATAACCTAATAGTATTACTGATATAACTTCCAAAAAGATGTAATATATCAGCTCTCTTAAACTTTGCAATTTTCCAGTCCAAAAATGAAACATGTTGTCTTGCAGTTTTACTTAAAAGTTTAGAAACTTATAAATTATTCGTTGTTCTAAAGCTGAATGAGTTTAGAATTTGAAATAAATGTGGTATGAACTCAAGCACTTGTTTGTTTGTTCAGTTAAGAAGTGACAAGCATTTATAAATCTTTAAAATAACCTGACTTTTATTACCAGAACTCTGAAAGAAGGGGTCTAAATTATTAAATCATAGTGTAGCGTGGGAAATTGACAGAGACATTCACCAACTTCGAGTCATCTAATAATTATAGAGTAGATCAATGAATGGTATGTAATGACGTGTGACAATGTGAGAAAAGAAGAGAAAACAGAAACACCCAGTATGTAGTAGTCCCTGTCAGTTTTCACCTTTGATCTCCATAACATTAATTTAATACAAGCTACGTATAGAGTATGCATTGTGTACCCTGTTTCAATTTCAAAGTAGTTTTATATTTTCCCCAATCATTCATTTTTGTTACCATTATTTTACCTCTGTTGTTTGTTTCAAATTTCGACTTTCATCACCTTGAGTGCATGCTAAAGAATTACTAAATGCAAATCTGATTAAGACCCTTTATGTTAAATAAGAAACACATAGAGAGAATAAAATTATCTACTGTGCACATCCATAGTGGCGTTATAGTATCGTGTAGGTAACTCTTGGTGTTGCTGTTATAGCACAGTCAACCTATCAAGCATTAACTTCTTGCATGACATATTCCTTGTTTAATTTAGTTCTCTAAATATACACCACACAGCATCTTAGGAACACCAAATGGTCAAATACTTGCAAGTGAGTGCTTTCAACTTATTTTTTGTTATGAGACACATATTCTTTATTATTGTAAAACATGCTTCTGTTATGCAACCTCTTGAGAAATGAGAAGAGCTTTTGTAACTGTCAATGATTAATGGTTGGATTCAGAGCATTGTTTTGTTGCTTGCTTTCCAAATATACCAAAAGATTAAGGATTATAGAGTTTGCATGGTTAATCCTTGTGAAGTTGTACATGGTAAGGGAGCATTGTATTTGACTGTGTCCCAAATTCCAAACCAAACGGTTAGGAGTAGAGTTAGAGTAATAGACTATGCTAACTTGGCATTTGTCTCTTGTTCCACATGGGACAACATAAATAGACAACCAGCTTCTTAATGAAAATGTTTCCTATGACAAAAATAGCATGATGGCAGACCCTCCACAGGAAATGTCTAATCTTATATGGGACACTTTCTTTCCAAATAACCTTCAAGATTCCCTCTGGGGTGGGTGCCTTATGAAGAGGAGCACATTCACCTTCTCACTTCACATGATATTTGTTAAGCAACATGATAGCTTCTCTTAAGTAATGGCCCTTATTCATCCATCAGTAATAATATTTGCTTTCAAGAATACTCTGCAAACCCATGAATAATGGATTACTATACACTATACACCTTCCTGGACCTACACCAATAATGAATTCGGGTCTCTATAAGCGCACCAAGCCTACTTTGCTAGATGAGTAGTGTGTACATATACAAAATCCTCAATCGTACCCCTCCCTTTTCTTCACTAAAGGACAAGATCTTCCAACTATGCTGATGGAATCATTTTTTCCTACCCTTATTCCTCAACCACTGAGAATTTTAGAAAGGTGCAAAAGGACTTGGGAAAAGGCTTTGCATAAGAGGGAATCATCACTTTGAAAGATAAGGAGTTCCCTTTTCTGCCTAAGCCTTCAAGTTTAGCTAGTAAATTGTCCTTGGTCTACTAATATTGTCTCAAACTTCTATTCCAAAGATACTAATAATGTATATCTCTCCTTTAGTAGCATTACTATGTATTTGTCAAACATTAACGGAAACATAAGATAAATGGGATAATAATTTGTTTTATTATTCCAATTTGACTTCTGCATTTGACGTTTTGTTATAAATTTTTTTGTTTAATGCTGAAATTTAAAGTTTAAACAATTTCTTTTGGAGATAAAATTAATTATCATTTGTATCAATTTTTTTAGAGAAGTGAAAGAGAGAAAGTTCTTTCTGGATCTTCTTGCTCAGCGACCAGGACACTTGCTTAGCAAGAAGACTATTGTATTCGTTGAGCTCAGCAAATGAAAAAGTTATTTCTTCTCCAGTAATGTTTATGCTCACCTAGTGAGTGGTTATGCTCGCTAGCAAGAAGCCACTTTTTTTGAGTTGTTGAAAAGGTGAAATATGAACGTGGACAAGAGTTTTATCTGGAGAGGAAGCACGGTGCTTTGGAGAGCTGTTGGGAGAGGAGAAACCTTAGAAGGCCTTCCCACTTCAATTTTGTATTGTCGTGGTCTTTTTCTATGTTTCAAATGTTTAGGGATAACTAACACCCCTTCTTATTGGGCTTGGATGTAATGAATGTCTTCTATATACGGTTTTCTTTTGTAATATACATTTGACACGATTCTTGTGTTTTTTCCTAGTGTCTCGTGTTACATAATTTAATTATTTATATTTTTGGTTGTGTCTAATTACTGGAAAATGCTTTTAAAAATTGTTAAATGCTTTTAAAAATTGTTTTCAAACTGAAAAACTTGTATATATAATTTTAGACATAATTTTATATCTCTTGGTCATTCTAAATATTTATCCTTAATGCAAAATCTTGTTTAAAAAAAAATAAAGAGATTAATATTTTTCACATAAAATTTTGAAGTAATATAATTTTAAGTTGATAGCTTTGAATAAATTTAAATTATCGTACTTTTTTAAACTAATATTTTTAAGTTTTAGTCTAAATTAGTAAGAATTCATATTAACTATTGTTAGCATTTTTCACCTCTAATTGCAAATATAGCAAATGATAAATATAAGTTTTCTTATGTTATGCACAACAATAAATGTAATTGATAACAAATTTAGACTATAAATTATTTTCAATCTTTAAGTTAATAAACAGAAAATAAAATTACGCAAAACAATTAAAATAATTTTGGTATTTTTTAACTAGTACTTGGATTACGGAAACAAGATGGAGATGATATGAAATGCAATTGTTAGGGTTAAACTTCATCATACATTCCTCTCATACAAAAAAAAATGATTACATTCTTTTTAAACTAATGTCAATGTCAATCTACAATAATACCCAAATTCTGATTCTTTAAATGAATGAGCCTAAGTTTTTCTATAACCGTCAATTCCTTGATTAAGTACATAAAAGAAAACTTGTTTTTGCCACAAGGGTCTTGAAGCAACAAATGAATCATGCTCTCTATTCTAGATAAAAACTTTCGTTAGATATTTTTATTCAATAGTAAATTACAAAAGATATTTTCCAATACCTGAAAAATCAAAGATCATGTGATGGGTGATCAAGCTACAACAAGCAATAAGCATAAAAACAAAATACTAATGTTTGAATGAAAATACATATATATGAGCACTAAAATCGAATACATGAGAGTTTAACTGATTACATTTAACCCCTAACAAGATGAAAAGAATGAACAATGGAGGAAGATGAATATATAAATATGAGAAAAGGAAACCCTCTAAATCTTGAAGTCATTGTTTCAAGGCTACATTTTTTCGGACACTTTCAGACGAATCTAACTCCATGGAGTACCTAACACGAATGTAGAGAGTCCTTTAAATACATAAAATTTTGACGTTTGCGCCTAACCCACCTTTAGTGGTGTTGGATACAATTAAGCCCAAAGTTTTTCAACCCAACTTTAGTGGCACAATTCCTTGGTGATGAGCTTGAATTGCTGGAATCAACTTTTTCTTTTATGTACTTCTTTAAGGGTTCCAATCCTATTTTTCTCAATTCAATGTTTTTTGTTTATTTTTTAAACAAAATAAAGAAGAATTAATATAACTTTCCATTATAGACTCTAATAATCAATTATTAATAAAAACTTAATAAAATAAAAAAAAATAAACAAGTTTCAAGTATAGAAAAAATTAATTTTATTGTGAAAAATAGTCTAAATTATGATAAAAATAATCAATTGTATACATACAAATCCCTTAAGAAATAATAATACTTAAACTTTCTATTTTACTATTTGTAACAAGAGTAAAAACATCATTAGAAGAATAAGCATACAATAATCAATATGAAAAGCTTCCTGCACACCACTAGAAGTAATCCCAAAGATAGATGTAAAATCAATTAATAAATTCTTGTTTTAGAATCTATTATTTTTATATAAATTATGATAGTGAGAAAGACTTAGATTAATATATGAGAGACCCAACCCAATGAAAATGAATTTTTTAATCTCTATTCCAATATATCTCTTTTGTAATTGTTTTTCTTGTTTACATTTTTTCTTGATAGTTAATGATAAGAAACCTTCATTGCATACAAAGTTTTAGTTTTGTTTTTTGAGTAAATTTCTATCAAGTTAGTTATTATCAATTATTTATAAAATAAATAATTTTCTACATTGACTAATAGAATTTTTATTTTTGTTAAATCAAATTCTAAACTAATAATTATATTTTTAATTGATGATATTTATTTATTTATTTTTTAACGATAAAGTCTTCAAATATAAGGTTGGAAATAATTGGGCAGGAGTAGTCCGAGGAAATCTCCATATGTAAGAGATCTGCAAGAGGATTAAATTGTCTATCGATCCTTAAACTAAAATTAAAAAATTACGAAAAAAATAAGTCTAAAAAGTTTTTCAAAGAAGAATTATGCTAAGTAGATCTCCAAATATTGAAAGTTATTCAAATTGGTTCCTAAGGCAAGAACAAAGAAAGAAACCCCAGGTTTATTCTTTCTACGAACAGTTGAGAGAGGGGATCTGAGACAAGGAGTATATCTGGATTTATATTACAAAACCTAATTAGATTACAATTGTTTGAAACAAAAGTTTGTCACTGAAATATATAAAGATATAAATTAAAAAAAATGATCAGAAGAAGAAATGTTGTTGTCGGATGATGATGATCCATAGCTGAGATTGGTGATCGGTAAAAGCTAGTAGAAATTAAGAAAAGTGGATATGACGCGAAGATCTTTGTCCTTGAAAAGGTGCAACTCCTTCAGAGCCAGATTTCTGTGTTCTTCAACATCTTCTTCGTCGAAACCCCTCTGCGCCATGCCCCTCATCATGCCCACATGAAACCCGAACCTTCTCAGCCCCTCAATCTCCTCCTCACTCCCACCTCCCAGCACCGCGCCGCAGGCGCCGCCGCATGCATGCAACCCACCCTCCCCTTTCTCGACCACGCGCTTCACGCTTTCCAACTCCCCCGTACCCGTTTTCTTCATGTGCAGCGAATCTATCAGCCCTAGCGACCCTACCGCACGTGATATCTCAATTATCACGCGCATCACTCGCTCCGGGCTTCCACGGCCCGACCCGTCGCCCCTCGCTAACAACTCAAACCCGAGCGGAACAATCCCGTCCCCGCTCAGAAGCGCTATGTTGGAGCCCTCGCTCAGACCGAGCCCCTCGTGCGCTTGCGCATTAGCCAGGTTCAGTAACAGCGCCGCCGCAGCGTCCATGGCCTGGCGGCGCTCCCCGCCTACGAGCTCGCAGGCTGCGAGGCATAGCGCGGGCGCGGCGCTCCGGGGGGCGGCGAAGGCGAGGCGGTGCATGGGCTCGTAAACCTCGAGCGGCTCTTTGATGGGAATGGTTTGTTTGAGGTGGGCTTCAATGTCGGCCTGCAAGGAGGCCCAGTGAGGGCGCGGAGTGGGTATTGTGAGGGGCGTGGGCTCGACGGGCGCGGGCCGACGGGCCTGGCGTGGGAAGCGAACCCTGAAGCTAGCGTTGAGAAAAATGGTTCCAGACATTGTAAAAAGAACAACGATGATGTTTGTGTCGTGTTTAAGTGGTTGTGAGTGCGTATTTATGGATGAAGCTTCGTTGTTTCTCATGTTACTGTGACCGTTGTATTCATAAAAGCAATTACAGAGTAAAAATACCTTTATTAATGCTATTAGACCATAAAATTACCATATTATTTCTAATTTCTTTTAAATGATGTTGGTCAAGCATTAAAGGGAAAAAATTGATTTTTTTATCATTAACAAATTAGTTACTTATTCTAAAATTAATATTCCTAAATAGTTTATAATATTTAAATATGTTTCGAATTATATAAATCATACCAGACACGTGAAGCTGGGTCAGTGCGTTACCTTAGAAAGGAACACCCACTGTATGAAGGGACACCCATTTTGTCCGTAGCCACCAATTATCAAAGGTTTAAGTGTAACTAAAGCCTCCACCTAAATATTTATTGTATTTTCAACGTGTTTCGTGAGTTTCAATTGTGATTAACGTGACAAAATTCAAACTCTCACTAATTCAAAAGAAATTCCTTTCACGCTAGGCAAACAGGTTCTACTGTTATATATAGGCACATAAATAATTTTATATTACAGATCCAGAACGAAATAGGAAATCACGCGTAAAAACATAATTTTAAAAAAATTTAGAAGTCACACCAACAGTAAATTTTTCATTAAATTGTTTTACACGTAAAAAAAAAAAATAAAAAATAAAAAAACAGTTTCCACGCTTGAGTAGAGTGGACACTGGACAAAAACTTAGCTTGTTTTAGTTACAATTAGGACAATAGCATGTTAGGTTCAGTGGGAAGTAGTAATCACACCTATTGTTTGACATTTTTAATATAATTTTTGAGTTTAAACTTATATTTCATCACTGAAAAGATTTTTAAGTATATTTTAATATTGATTATCACAAAAGAATAAATATCTTAACACGGTTATGATTAATATTAACGAATGTTAAACAAATAACATTTATCATAATAAATTTACTTTTTACATATATGTAGTCTAATATTAATTATTTTCCTGTGACCTTATTTCTAATTAAAATTAATTTTACAAATGAAGAAGAATAAAATGAAATTTATAATCATCCACTCAAACATACAATTATATACTAATTCGAAAGAAAAAGAAAAGTTGGACGGGAATGAGAGGAACAGAGGAAAGGAGTGGGTGGGACAGAAAACTGAGAGCGTTGAAATTTTGCAGAGAAGTTGAATATTAATTTTCAATTTGTTTTTTAAATGTTAAACCTTACGTAAATATTTCAATAAAATACTAATAATTTCAAATGTACTATTTAAATAAAAAATAAATAAACTTCGTACTTATATTTAATCATACCCTTAAACTTTCCTTACCAATTACAAAGTCAAAGCTTCTGTTTTGATTCCTCTAAGATAACGTGTGATTATATTACTGATAATTTAATCAAAAAACTTTATGTCATCAATTATGCATACATTATATATATATATATATATATATATATATATATATATACATCATCCAATATCTCTGGCTGAGCTTCATATCAATAATTCATCATAACTGCAGTTTACTTTATAAGTCTCTCTGAATCTAATTAAACTTATTCTGGCAACACAGCAGCTAAGCAATGTCTCCATTTTTTTTATGATGATACAAATTATTTATAATTAAAGAATTGATTATTATAATAATTATTAAAATAAATGGTTATTAAAATTATAAAAAAGTGCACTAAAAAATTATGAAAATATATTTTTGTAGTAATTTTTATGTTATAGTACTCCACTCAATATTTGTAATTTTTTTTATCACAATAACTACTACTCAATCTCGACATTGTCCCACTTATCTATATGACGGAATGAATCAAAATTGGTTGTATTGTTGTGTGTATAAAGGTAAAATGAGTAAAAAGAAGTTACTTTGTATTAAAATTGATAAAAACATCTAAACGATAATTGAATATTACACCATTCACCACGAAAAACAGACTTTTATGCATAACTCCATAACAAATAATTGACGAAGTGGGTGAATAATTCGCCACTTGGTTTGGCTTACTCCTGATGGTGGATCAGTATGGAGAGCCAAATAATAGTAAAAAGGAACAAGGAAGCACGAAAAAACATGATGATGAAAACGACAAAATCATAAAGAACTTTTTATTAATGTATGCAGAACTAACATTCTTTACAAAAGATGATGCAACTCTAATAAATAAAAAAATAGAAAACAGAAACAGTTAACGGGAGATAT
>Ga0099825_1002287_pt1 | contig 25379 bp, 13 predicted proteins | sample SiratroredBW_FD_76838 | JGI IMG/M metagenome (GOLD analysis project Ga0099825, IMG submission 76838) | Root nodule microbial communities of legume samples collected from California, USA - Siratro red BW | ecosystem: Host-associated > Plants > Roots > Nodule | place: USA: California | collected... | reverse complement strand
GGGGTTTGTTTATCCTTTCTCTAAGACATGCAATGCGGATTGATACTTTAAATGAGACGTGGGACGTTTGTAGCACACATAAAATATCATACAAATAAAATATAAGAGTTTTTAAAATATTATTAGAAGTTATGTTAATATTAAGTTAAGAATGTAAAATTGTTTCGTATCTCAAAATTTAAATTTATTGCTAAAATGTTATTGCAATCTAGAAATTGTATTTTTTACACAATAGTTATTGAAATCACAAATAATCATTACATGAAAGACATAAATTTAAATTTTATTACTGAGATTATTTTGGACATGGTACAATGATGATAATTAATTTAAAATAATACAAATTAATTATTAGGATTTCAAGTGTGAGTTTTTGTTCCATATTGAGTATGAATGAGAAATATATAAGAAAGAAAACTAATAAACTCATTGCATTAAGGTTTCAGGTTGGAGATGGTGTCTTGGTTTCTTATATGAAATGCTCATGACTCATTGGTGTCGAATCTTGTTGACGTTTCCCCTTATAAGAACTCAACAAATGGTGTGTAAACGTGAAATGAACACTTGAATGGTTGAAAAATATTGAATTTGAGGATTCTTTGCACACAAAGTCTTCCTAACAAGGGTTTCAAGTAAATACATCTTGTTGTGATAAAAATAGAGGTACAAGAGGGTCACCACCATTGCTTGAGGGGAAATACCAATGTGGAAGAAAGTCACACTTAAAGGGAAGATTGTTAGAATTTCAAGTGAGTTTGTGTCCCACATTTAGTAAGAATGAAGAAAATGAACAACAAATAAAAAATAAGACCCACAAACTCAAAGGTTAGAGGTGGTATCTTATTTTCTTATTTGTAACGTTCATGGATCATTATGTCAAATCTCCCTGATGTTTCCTCTCACAAAAACCCAACAATAATTATGTGAATTGGATGTATGAGCAATCTTGTGACATATTTTTTGGGTGTGACTAGGTGTGTGACAGTAGGAACAATTTTTCATATAACTTTGTTGTTCCTTAATGTCCATTTTAATCTTTATTCTATTTGACTTTAGTCAACCATTTGAAATTCTCTTCATTTTTGGGTCTGAGCACAAAATTGATCATGCGTAAGTTGGGCAATAGTCTTTGTGTTCTAGTTCTCCGTATAGTTCGTCATAGACCTTAAATACTTGTTTCAAGGTGTAGATAAGAGTAAAGTACATCCCAAAATTGTGGTACACGTATTTGCATGCAAAAAGAACATGAAGGTAAGCATTCCATAAGTGTTTGCCTTTATTTTTACATCTTCCTATGTTGATGAAGTATTTATTGCAATAGTGTAGATTTCTATGACCAAGGAGGAAATTGGAATATTCCTTACCTTCTTAAGTACAAATTTGATTGACTCCACTAGACAATATTCAAGTAGAAACATGATATGTTGATTTACAATATATATATATCAATGTCAATACCCAATTTCGTTCGGATAAAATATGAAAAAAAATTTACTATTTGCACCATTTATATCATATTGGGCTTTGGCCCAAATTTCTATTTTCATCATTTTCATTTGGATAAAGCCCATTCATTATTATTTTTATATATACTTTCTACTTTTTAATGTTCACATCCTACTTTCTTTTATGGGTTGATCCAATTCGTAATTCTTACCTCCTCACACGTAATGTTTTTTTTTTTTGTTCATTTTTTTTGCTTTGTCAATTTTAAAAAGAAAAACATAATTTTAATAATAAAAAAAAATACATCTAATGATTGGTTTTAACCAATTCGTTGAAACGCAATGGAGCCTTGATTACACGGCTAGTTTCATAAACCAATCGTCAAAAAGCATATTAGCATTGGAATGGCCAAGTGATCATATATAAAAGAAAACTGAAGATACATACATGATGAAAAAAAGAGTTCTTGGTACAGTCAAATACAAAGAAAAACAAAAATTGAGAGACATCACAGAAAACACACATACACATCAGAGAGTCCATACACCACGATCTAGAATTAAAAGAGAAGAAGAGCAAGAAATTGAAAGTGCCGAAGCAACAAGAAAAGAAAGATTTAGAATAACGCAATCTCATACACATACTGTTTACACATCAAAATTAAAAGAAACAACTGGAAGAAGAAAAGAAAGAACAAAAGAGGATTAAAATTCAGAAACAGAGACCAATATTTTTTCAGAAACATTGAAGCTTCAAGAGGTATTTAATTTTAATTGGTTTGATGCTTCCACTGAATATTCACCTAATTCATCAATAACATTTGATTTCTTTTGATGAATCTGTATAAGCAAGAACATTAGAATTCAATTAATTTCAATCTTCTCGAAACAATGCAATTAACCATGTATAGGCATATAGATTATACCTTTTGCGGAAATGGCTGCCTCTAGCACGATTCCAAGTTCCTTATTTATCTTTGTTAATATTTCATTATTCCAAGTTCCTTATTTATCTTTGTTAATATTTCATAGATAATGTCTTGTACAAATGAAATTAAATAAAGTCAGTGAGAAAAAAGAAGATTGAATTAAACAAAAAGAGGAAGAGAAACAAATCTGTTGTCTTTATTTTGCCAACTTTCATTCTCTGTCGTGAGTAGTATTTCAACACCACCATGTCAACCACCACCCTGTATTAGTAAATAGAAACTAAAATCGAAAACAGAAGCAAAAAAGAAACAAAAGAAAAGAAGAAGAGATAGCAAAAAGAAAAAGGAAGGATCGCCACCGTCAAGGCGCAACAGTTTTCTTACATATCAAATCTTCAAACACCTTCCATCTCAAAAAATCACCGCCACTAGTTTCAATCTCGCCACCATTGTTACTTCCATATCTCGTCACCTCATCACTACTGAGGTAAGATGCAAAATACTACCATCTTGTCGTAACTTGCCTTCTATTTCCATTTGTTGTAGGCCAAACGTCTTTGATTCTATTCGTCTCGCCATCGTCGAAGCTGCTAGTCATCTCTCCACACCCTTGCATTATGTCGTGACCTTTGCCCTCGTTGCGTGTCATCGTCCAATAAGTGTTTTCGTGCTCGGTATTGTACATACTTCATTGTTCAATGCCGCTTTGTTCTTTTCCTAACCCTAGTTTCATTTAGGTAGTATACGTTGAAAGAAATGCATTTTGAATGAAAAGGGATGAATGGCAAGTTGGTTGTGGGGTGGGCCCAAATGGTTTGGCAGAGAATTGATTAAATATGGAAAGCAAGATTTGGGTAATTAAAAAGGGTAAAACATGAAGGAGTTGTTAGAGTTTGCAATGCTTCAAAGACTTCTTCTTCCTGCACCTCCAAGCCTTCTTGAGACCCCCAAAAAAATTTAAAAATTCCAAAGTTACCCTTTGTGCAATGACTGATTTAGCCTTGAGGTTTTTGAAGTAATAGAATAGTGGAATGGAGGTGGAGGGGTTGTGCAGAAATGTCAAGGGTGAAGGTGATGATGAGGTGTAATGCGTGATTGGTGGCGTTCTACGGTGGTAGGCGTTGTTAGCAGCGGCGGATGACTGAAAGTGCGGTGGCACGACAGAGCAGTAGTGGCGCAACGTCATGCGAGATAAGTTGGGGTGGGATCGGATTGAGTTACGGAACAAGGTGTTCTGCAATATATTTTTTTGGGGTGTGACATTGTTGCGGAATAGGGTGTTCCATAACTCATTATGGTATTGATTATGCTATTGCGGAACAGGATGTTCCGCAACACAGTTTTTGAGTTATGGAACAAGATGTTCCGCAATGAAGTTTTTGAGTTATGGAACCACCTGTTCCGCAACACAGTTTATAAGTTATAGAACCACCTGTTCCGCAACATAGTTTATGAGTTATGGAACCACCTGTTCTACAACACAGTTTTTGAATTTTTGAATTTAATAATGCCAATTATTGTTGCAGTTGACCATGAAGGAATATGTTGTGACAAAAATGAGTGATGAAATGGATAAAATTTCAAGTATGGAAGGATTAGAATTGGTTAACTATGATGGTGGTGATTTGGCTAATCATTTCACGACTGATGAGATAATTTTATTTGATGGTGTTATATGTAAGCCAGACAACCAACTCCCCATGCATAATCTCTACACATATGAAGATCTCTAAAGAATGAAGATATGAAACATTTATGGAAGTGACACTCTTGTTAGCAAAAATCATGCATCCAACTAGATGCAATAAATAAGCTCTAGCAACATGCTCCCATAAATGATCCTCACAACACTGCTCATAAACATCTCTCAACCAGCTCAGACGAACATGTTGGCATTTTAAATGTCTCATTTCAGTTTTTCCATTGGAAGATTCAACTCCGAATAACTCAACAAGTAGATCAGCAACTTCACCAAATGACACATTAAGTGAGAAATTGACCAATAATAGGGATGTGTAGTAGGCAGGACACATCATCTAATGATATTGTCATCTCGCCAAAAGGCAAATGAAAGGTGTTTTTATCCCTTTGCCACCGCTCGACAAATGCAGAGAGCAAACCTTTATCAATCACTTCATAGCTAATGTTGCACAACGGCAACAATCCACTATTAGTTATAAGTGCCTCAACTTGAGCACAGGGCAATCCAATCCTACTCATTTTTCTCCCATGGGAGACCATTTTCAGATCTCCTCGATCCTAAACCATAACATTCATATTTTCAGATAATAAGATGACAAAACTAAATAACATTTATAGGTCTCAATATGATATACTTACCTCAGCCACAGATTATAAGCAACATGGTCACAATAAGATAGTAATAGAGAACATCAATAGGTCCTCTAGGGAATGCATCAACTTCACCAACATCAGGCACAACATCATCACCTCCTCCCCTTTCATATCTCCTTCAAACAGATGTTGTGGCCTCTCTCTACGACCTCCCTAAGAACTTGTCCCCCTAGTTCTAGCAATGAATCTGTGAACAACAAAAAAATCAAACTACAAATTTCAAAAAGATAAAAAAAAAACTAATTTTCATAGAAAATGAGTTGCAGAACGCCATGTTCCGCAACTCATTTCGCAGGAAAAATGAGTTGCGGAACACCTTGTTCCACAACTCATTTTGTACGTCACCCCCAAATCGCAAACCCCTAAAAATCTCCCCAAATACTTTACAAATCCAAAAATGCATCATATGTACCTCAAATAATCCTCAAATGCATTGTTTTTGAAGGTTTATGGAATGAAAATGGCCACAAAAGTGGAACCACAGAACGAGACTCGAGCTTGGAGGTGCAGTTGCACAGCAAAAATGGAGGCAACGTTGTAGATGAGGAGATATGTGGGTTTTAAAGGTGAAGGGCATTTTAGTCTTCATAGTAAAACTTTAAGGGTAATATCATCCAAAATAAAAAATTTGGGGGGTGCCCCAAGAAGTACTTGGAGGTGCAGGAAGAAGCAGTCTGCTTCAAATTTGAGAACGCTGATGCATGAAGGTAAATGGGCTTAGCCCAATTGTATCATTAAGTGACGCGTGCAGTGTGGGAAGGCAAGCGAGAAAGAGAAATGTTGCAATGTTGAAGTGTTTGGGGTCTAGGCCATTTAGCGAAAAAAACTTGACAAATTTGAAGAGTTGGGCCTTTGGCCCAACAATTTGATTTTTTGCACCCTAATATTGCTATATACACCATTTAGAGAATTGGGTCTTTTTTGAATTAGGCTCACTTTTGTTTCATTTTATTTTTTATTAAATAAATAAGAATAGTATTTTATTTTTAATAAATTTTTGATTAAATTCCTAAATGACCGTTCACGTCATACTTGCATTTAATTCAAAAAGTTTTAATTTCATTTAGATTATCAAAAGGACATACGCGTCTAACGAAAAAGTTTAATTTTCAAAAATACTAATAATATAAAATTCAAAAAATAAAAAAATATATATATCAAAATTTTTAAAACAACCAAACTTTCTTTTAGAACTACGTATGTTCTGATTTTCCATCATGGATGGAAATACGTAAGAGTAAGGTCAATCCTTATCGGATCCTTTAATTTAAAAATTATTATTTAGTTCTTAATTTCTTTTTTTTTTGGGAAAAAACAAACATTTAATAAGCCACATTTTATTTTAGTCATTCAATTAAATATACTATCTTAGGACAGGCGCTGTGGGGTGCTAATACCTTTTCCATGCGTAACTGACTCCCGAGTTCATCTCTAGTTCGCAGGTCATTCATTTTCCTTTTTTCTTGGCTTTTCATAGTTTTCAATAATAAACTATGGTGGCGACTCCATCTCTTTCATTTCACTCCATTTTTTCCATATTTTTTGAATGGTCGTTCGTCGTCATTGACGAGGTCCCAACAGATAGTGACTCCAGTAGGGACACTTGAGAGTCAGACCATTTTAATTGAATGACTAAAAGTAGATATGGTTTCTAAATGTTTGTATTTCCCTTTTATTTTATATTGCATGCTTTATCGCTTTTATACTTTACTTTATTGTTTTTATAATTTTTTATTACTTTCATAATTATAGCTGAAATATTGAACCCTAGGGTAAACGACATGCTTTATCTACTATATCTGCCTGAGACTTTTTTGGTTGTTTTGCAGGTGGGAGGTTGGGTACTGATTTTTCTTCTTTCACACACACCTTTCATTCATATATCATGAGTGTGACCCTAAAGCCCGGCGTTTGGAAAAGTTTAGAAACAGAGGGATTTAGTGTATTGGACAAGATGTACTTCCTACTCCGGTTTTCATGAGAATCTCAATCTTTATTTGCTTTATACCATAGGGATTAGGGAACCCACCTTTGTGAGTGTGCATGTAAAGAATCGAGAACCCTAAACATCGTAATGACGAATTTTTAGAACACTAAGGGAGATTTTCAAATTCCTATTCTCCTCACCATTTTGCATATTAATTAATGTATTATATTTTTGCCACATATAATGAAATAAACACCTCTTTAAATACAAACATGCATGGTTTTTCATTTAGTTTTAGTCATGTCATGTTATCAAACATTGCACATAAGCATGCATTCACATTTTATCTTTATTCATGGTAGCATATAATTATCATACCATTTATATCATACATAACTTGCATATATACATTGGCTTGTTTTTACATGCATTCCATATCAAAGCATGCATTCAATATCTAGACATATATTTCATATCCATGCATGCATTGCATACCAAAACATATATCATGGGTCTTAACGTACATCATATATTTAAACATGTACCATACCTTTCGATTTGCATTATACATCTTAACATGCGTTATACATATTAACTTGCATCATAGTTCTAAATATACATCCTTGCATCATACCTCTTAAGTTAGAGAAAACTGGACGTAGCCCAAGAGATTAGGGTGAACTAGTATAAAATTGTTTCATTTTTGCTTATATATTATTGCCTTGGATGATCTTACTTGGTGGCTTTTGTTTATAGCGAGTTGAGTTCAGGCTCCATTTAACCCCTTTTTTGGAGCAAGCTATTCCTACAATGTTAATGATGTGAAAATACAAATGAGTATTAGTTGGACGTCATATACTCCTAACTAACCTAACTATTATTTGCATACGCCTAGCTAAGACATTGAGTATTGTTTGAAACATAACTACTAATACATTGAGTATTGTTTGAAATGCAATCGCTCCTGACTAAGAGTTTTAAACGAATGAGAGTGATAAGAATGATCACAAAATTTTTGTTCACTAGTTAGAGAGATAACATCTTACAACGAATATAAAGTTTAATCCTTTATTTTTAGTTTGTTGTTTTGAACACGAACCGTGTTTCGGTGAAAATCTAGGCACACACTAATTTTCTCACCGTTCTCTCTCTCTTTAACCACCAAAATAACAATTTCTTTAAGATGAGTTGAGATAAGAGTCGTTACAAATCTTTTTTCTACGCGCATTGAATATCTCTACTTCAAATTTGGATTTTTGTAGCTTTGTCGATTCATTCACTAATAAAGAGATGTATTAAATATTCTTTATTGAACGTTAAATGCTAGTCTTTGACTATAAACTCATAATAAATTTTCTACAACTTGAGATGTGATGTTCAAAATGCTACAATTACATCGAGTTGTGTGGATAAAACATCATTACAATTTCAAATCTAATTTTCCTAATATCCACAATGAATTTTAAGAAAATATCAAATATAAAGTATTGTTTAAGTTATCCGTAACTAACAAGATTATATCAATCACAAACCTCAATTATAACCTAAATAAAAAATTCATATTTCATTAGAATCAACTAAAAGTATCTCAAAATTGTTTTTTTTATATTAAAAGTTTAATATAGTCTAACAATTTCTTTTCTATATTTTAACAATCTCAAAACACGAATAACGTGAACATATATAAATCGAGTTATGTTCTTAATATTTCACTAAAATTATGTATTAAAATATACAAAAGAACTATATATATCACAGGGTAAAAATATGACAAAAAAAATATAAATAATTTTTTTGAAATATAGTATAATATCCCTTTTAGCACATGTTTGTTTCTAAAGAAGGAAATATGGAAGCGAAGAAAGGCAAGCGTCATTTCAAAAAACGAGATGAAAGTTTACAAAAAATGAAAAAAAAAAAAATAGCTTTAAACTTTCCACGCACATGGCAAGTGATCTGCGAAGAAAGTTTCATTCTTATAATTAAATAAAAAAATTAATTTGATTATAATTAAATAAAATATAAGAAAACATTTAATCTTTTATTCTAAAATAATAAATAATTGAAAATATATAAAAATTAAATTTATAATAAAAAGAGAATGTTAAATAAAAATAAGATAATTTTAAAAATAATAATAAAATCATAAATAATAATTACAATAATAAAAATAATAAAATTAAAATAAATTTATAAAATAAAAATAATAATATTAACAATAATATTTATTTTTAACTTTAATTTTATTTGTAAATTATACCTAATCTTATTTCATCTATTAAAAAATTTATTTTATCGATTATACCTATCACATCATTTATAAACTTTTAAAAACTTTCTCTTTGTTTTTTACTATTTTTCTCTTAATTCAAACACACACTTTCATTTTAAATCAATGCAAATTTATTCTTTAAATTCATTCCCTAATCCGAACAAATTCTTAAAGATTGATTTGTAATAGATGACCCAAATCCTTAGGAATAATATAAGATTCACAAAACTAAAAAAAGTAAAAAACAAAATATACAATGTCATTTTAGTTATAGTTTTAATATTGATCTTGATGTTTTTCAATTTTCCTTCTCAAAGAAAACAGAAGTGGTAATGAATGTTTTCTTTGGGAAACAAGATGTTGATAATAAGGGAAACACAAGCATTAGTGAATTTATATGACAAATATTAACAATGGTGTAATATATTTTCTCATCCTAGCATCTTCAAAGAGTTCGAGAAAGATGGTGGACCCTTGACTTTGATTAAGTTACCAAGTTCTTCTGCATGGTGTTTTTAAATGGATGTGGAGGGCTCTCTTTTACTTTCCAAACGCAGTTATGTTCTCTGCTGCACCAGTTTTCGTAATGGATGCAGTCTTCCATAATAATTTTGCTTTCTCAAGAAGCAAGAGCCTAGTATCACTGCACACACCCTTTTTCTGGTTTTTCCCGTTTAGTTGATAAGTTTTATTTCACTAGATACATTTTGAAAAAAAGTTGAAATTTTAAGAAACTGCTGCATCAAGAAACAAGGAAATCCTTTAAGACTCCGTTGAGTTGCATCACAATCAAGATAAAAAGACGAGAATCACAAGACTGGGAAAGAATAGAAAAGAAATAAAACGATTTATTACATCACTTGATAATAGAGTAAACGAAACAAGTTTTCTTTTGTCAAAAGAACGATTAAGAAAAAAAATACCAAAGATAACTGAACCTACAGATTCAACTAGCCTATTTGATCTGGCCTAAACAGGAAGGCCTTTACAAAGGAGAAGAAGAAGCAATGCATTTACAAACTGCAAGCTACAACAACTAAGGTTGGTTGCTCTATAAGGGGGAATTTCTCAACCATTTCCATCACATCATACCATGGAAGCCTGCTGAATCCAAGAGCACAGCTTTAATTTGCTCAGGAAGCACATCTTGGCCTTCTCTGCACTGCTGGTAAGAAGCAAGAAAGACTACATAAGCCAAAACTTCAATCTTTTTGCAGCCCAATATCAAATGCAACTCAGAAACTCAAACATAAATTGTTAATCTTTTTGCAGCAAGATTGTCAGCATCACTTTAGAACAAAACTATTTAAATTGTCTGACAAAACAGACTTAGGCACCAGAATCAACACTGAATATGCAATGTGTGGCATCAACAACCACTACACTAGCACCACCAAGGCTTCACCCCACTACTAACTAGGGTTGGCTACCCGGATCAATCGATGTCAGGCATCACACTGCAAAGGTGAGTTAATAATAGATATGTTCAAGTGAAGCTTGGCAAAGGAGAAACAATTATACCTCAGCCTTAAACACATCTAAAGCAAAGCCGTTGAAACAGCTTATAACAGCCTGCTGTACATCCAATCCGAGGTTGTCCAAAGCCCTCATAGTAGAAAGCAAAAGGCCTGGTCGGCGGGTGCAGAACATGTGAATGTTGACAGCTCTCCCTTCTCTTACTCTAACTTCAACCTGCAATACCAGAAACACCAAAGTCACTTTAAGATATGTAAATGCCAGATACACTAGTTAGAGTTCAGACACAAATTCACACAAGTAGGTTTAAAACAAAATCACCACACAAGCTAAGATAGAACCAATTCAAGTTCTTTCAAGTCAATTCAGGGTTGATTCAGTTCACAACATTCCAACAAAGGGCATAAATTTTGAAACCACCCCAACCAATCAGCCCAAATGGTAAGCCAATTTACTTTAGGAGCGAGAAAACCAGATTGGAAAAGCCTTTGTTGAAAATAATAGCTTTTTTCACATGTTCAATCAAGAAGCTAGGAAAAACAAATTATTTCTCCAAAAGAAATTAAACCAAACACATAAATTTGTTGGACTGTCCAAGAAAAGAGTTTTTGCCCGCATCAATTCAGCCTGATTTTTTCTTTGAGTTGACCTTACTAGGCAAAACAATCAAGCTCAGCGTGAACCATCCAAATGAATTGATCTAGATAAGTCACCCCTTCTTTCTGTCTTCTTCAAGGCACAATTTCCAAGGACTTAGCTTGAAGCATATAAACGTGTGTTTCAAAGTCCAGAGAAATTTAGGCCTCTGTGCATCATTCAGTTTCATAATTTTTAAAAATTTTCGAAGTTGTCTTTCTAAAAGTTTTGATTGCAACATAGTTCCCATTGTCTGCAAACAACAAGCTGCAATTTCAACCTTGTACAATCACCAATTCTGCAATTAAATGAATAAAAAAATGACCTTTGCATTTTGATTTTTAGGGCTTGGCAAGGAGCCAGGATACAGTTCCTCCTTGACCCTGCAGGGAAGGGTTGGCAGGGTGGGTGTGAGAGGCTGAAAGCTTGTAGAAGTGGATGGTGGCAGCGAGCCCGCCGGAGTTGTCTCCAGTTCGTTATGGAGATCATTAATCCGCTGCAGCAACTCCTTCAGGTAGTCAATTGCATCCCCAAGTATTGAAGCCCTATCCATCTGCAAAACAAATGCAACAACATCAGCATGCATCAGACCAACACAGTCCTCTGAACTTCAAAATCGTCATCAATATGCACAACCAGATTCTCCACCAGACATAAGTCACAAAATGACATTTCTCAGTATAGGAGCCAACAACCGGAAACAGAGAAACCCAGAATAATGTCTTTTAAAAAAAAAATATCTCCAGAAACTCTTCTTTAGAAAACAAATTTGATAATTCTCCATACGCACAATCCCAAAATTTGATTCTTTCAGTGGAATTCTTCGATCAAAATCAAGATTTCACCTCAATAAATTACATTAATATCAAATACAAACTCAATTACTCAGATTAACAAAGTAAAACTCCAATCTTGGCTAAAAAATAACACCAAAAATACTTAAAAATTACATATAAGTTTTGTGCCATTTATACTCTTGTATTATATAATCAGTCACTCCCAAAACAAAAAAATTAGAAATGAACACTGAAACAAACCAATAATCAACAGCAACTAATAATCATGCATGAAAAGTTTACTTTTTTATTTGTTTTTGCTTTTCATACCTTGCTAATCTTGGGCACAACAGACCTAAGCATGTACAACCGATCATTGAGCTTCTTCCTGCGGCGCCTCTCCGCCATGAGATTTTTAGCAGGCAACCCCTTTTTCTTCCCCTTGTGATCTCCACCATTCTCACTTCCCTTCAAACCATTATTTCCATTATCATTCTCATCAGACTCATAATTCAACCCCGAACCATCCACGTCAGCACTACTCCCTTCCTCCCCCTCCCCCTCCTCCCACTTCCTCCCCTTCTTCCTCACCGTCTCCAGCCCCGGAATCTCCGCCGTTCCCCTCCTCTTCCGGTAAAGGGTCGGCTGCACCCTCTCAAGAGGGTTGTCCCCTTTTGCTCCGTCCAAAAACGGAACATTCCCCGGTGCAGTCAGAGCTTCCAGTTCCCCAAACTCGAAGCCCGGCTGAACCTGGGAGAAAAGAGGAGGGCATGAAGAGTGAAGGCCAGTGTCGAGGCCCAAGTCGAAGCCCGGGTCAAAGGGCATGCTGGTGCTGTTGTTGAAGAAAGGCGGAGATGAAAGCGAAGGTGAAAAGGGGTCCAGAGGGGGAAAAGACTCCATATTTGGAACAAACGGAATGGAAGTAGCAGAGTTGATGTTGAAGTTGAAGAAAGAGTCAAGTTGTGGCTGCTGTGGTTGAGGTTGCTGTTGAAGCAAGGATTTATAGGAAAAAGGGGCACCCAAGGCAATGGCAATGTCCTCTTCTTGAGAATTGGGCGTACCCCATGACGGTGGTGGCGCGTCGTCTTCAGGGGGCGGTGCGGGAAGCGTGTAGCCCTGCATCATGATGAAGAGTGAACGGAGAAGGTGGGAAAGTGAGTGAGAACGGTGATGTTGTATGAAACTTATATTTGTCTGCTGTGATGAGAAAATGAATGGAGAGGGAAACGGTTGAAAGGGTGTGGTTTATCCATGTGTGTGAAAGTGTGTGTCGAGATTTTTTTTATTTTGAGAAAACTCAAACTCTCTGCTTTAACTCACCAGAGTGTGATGTGATATAATGAGTGGTGGTGTGTGTTCTGTTATGGTAGAGTGAGTTCCTAAGGAAGCCAGTGGTAACTCTGTTCTGTTAAAGTTTCATGATAATTGCTACAGCCAAGAAAGCTGTTCTGTGTAACCATTTCCAGCTAAAACCTTTCATTCTGTCCTTTTGTATACTCTTCTAAACTTTAATTTCAGTTTATCACTTTGTAAATTGTGATTTGTTTTAATTTTTTATGATAATACACTCAGGGAGTTTAAGTTAAAGTAACAAAATTATAATATTATAAACATTGTCATTTGTATGTTGGAAATACAAACAAGAGGTTTACGTTTTTTCAAAGTTTACAGCTATTTTCTCACTGTTGTTTTTGTATTCGTCTAATCATATCTGTTGAGGAATGATGGCTAAACATTTATTTCTAATGAACTTTATTAAAGATTAAATTTATTATAATCAATAATAAATATTTCTGATGTCCTAAGACTTGTACTTCCTCCTCCATTCTAAAGGGGATTATGTTTTGAATTTTCAAAATTTTGATGTTTACATATATTTTTACATTTTAATAATATAATAATTATTTCGAGTTTTAAAAGGTATTTATAATGCAACTAAGTGTTATTCATTAGTAAAAAAATAGTATAGAAACGGCATAGAAAAATATAAATAACAAGCGTGGATAATTTATATAAATTAAATATTTCTTAATTTGTATAAAAAATCCTAAAATCGTAAAACTAGTTTACAATGGACAAAGCATCTATTATACATATAAAAAAGAAGGATTATTTCTGAAATTGTATTTAAATTAATTAATTAATTAACTGTGTATATACATTGAATTTCACTTAACTTGTTATCCAACCCGATTAAATACCTGTGGAGTTTTGAATTTGATCTATTAAAGTTTAATTAAATCAATTAAATAAATAATGAGTTAGTTTTGATCAAGCTAATACAATTAAAATAAAAAATAAAAAATTGTACAGAACATGTTCGGTTATCGAGTTTGAGATTCAAAAGCAAAATTTCATTACTCATATTAAACATAGCAAATCAGGTTATTGAATTTAGGTGGACAATATGTTATATCTAAATCAATATTTTTCTAGTGAAATTAAATATGGTCAAATTCGCAGGTTAACTGAATCCTTAAATAATCTATAATTAATCATTAAATTTTTTAGTATCTTAATTTTAATCAATAATTTTTAATAGTTATATAAATTTTTGTTTAAAAATTTTCTTTTCTTATAAAATTTCAATAATCCTACAATAAACAGTCCAATCAATTCATTAAATATTATGCTGATGAGTCAATTAAATATTTATATATTAATGAAATTAATAAAGGAGGCAAAATCCCACAATTAAGAATAAGAATGGGTAAAACAATCCTTTTAAAATTTAAAGAAAAATAATATCATGAGCAGAAATTTTTAATCCAAAAAAAATATTTATTTAATTTTTTCTAATCAAAGTATTTAGGTAACTCTCAGAACCTAAGTTAAATAATTAAATATTTATTATCTTTTATTTTGCTATGAAATATTTATTTATGAATAAATTATGTGTTTAACAGCTCTTCATAAAAGATGCTCACACGTGTTCCTTACTCATATTTCAGTTACAACTTATCTTTATTCTCAGTTTTTGAGAGACTCATTTGGCATGTATCTTAAGTATACATAACAAGTGTCCAACTTTAAAGGTTAATGGTTAAGTCATCAAGTAACCTTCTTTTAGCACTAGTTAATGTTCAATTACTATCAAAAGTAACAACATATAGCATCATCCTCAAACAATTTTTAGCAATGAGGTCAAAGTGGCAAATCAATGCCAATCACAAATATGTCATACCAATCTTTAAATTTCTAAGTAACCTGAATGAAGAATGAAAAACAATTCTTTCAAAATTAAGAGGGAAGAATATTATTACTGCATATATTTTTATCCAAAAAGCATTTGTTTAATTTTTTAAATAAGTAAAACATAGTGAGGAAAAATGTGACAGATCCATGTGTCCCAACTTAGGTTGAAACGTGATGTGAAAGAGAGGGTGCTAGCTGTTAGGGTTTACTACACTTGCTTGCTTGGACACTCATACTCATCTGATAATTTTGTCACTACTACAATTGGTAAATCACCAATTAATTTGCTTTTTTAATTGTAATAATTTATTGAAAATTTGAAATTAATAAATAATAAAACAGTTTCTGAAACTGTGCATTATCTTATCACTACAATGAACAATTTTTTAAATAAATATATAATAAAATAATCCTTAAAATTATAAATGTTTCATTATGCTTTAAATGAATATTTATATCTTGTTAGAGAATTAATTAAAAAGGTTAAGCGGGTTAAGTTTTTATGATTAAAGAAAAACAGTTTATGTTGTTAAAGAAACAGGACAAGGTTGGGAATGAGATGAAGTTTCACGTCAGATTACAAGACAGACAGATAAGATTCATGCTTAAATCTGATTCAAATAATAATATGACATTAAAATTATAAATGTTTCATTATGCTTTAAATATATTTATATTTTGTTAGTGAATTAATTAAAAAGGGTTAAGGGGGTTGAGTTTTTATGATTAAAGAAAAACAATTTATGTTGTTAAGAAACAGGACAAGTTTGGAAATGAGATGAAGTTTCACGTCAGATTGCAAGACAGACAGATAATATTCATGCTAAAATCTGATTCAAATAAATTTTGACATTAAAACCTGATAGAGACCAGCACAGATTTTTGTAACCATGTTTCTAATCAGAATCAAAATTCAACTTTTGTAACCATGTTTCTAATCATTAATCTGTAACACACAAAAAAAAAAAAAACTACATTTATTACATATACATATTATATAATTATACTTTATATTTTAAACTTTAATTTTCCCTCCATAGAAATTTACATACATCACTAAAATATTTTAATTAAAATGTGTAATATAAAATAAATATTTTTCTCTTACACCAACTTATTCTTTCATATCACTTGTTATAATAGTTGTTTCCGTATAAAAACTTCATCATAATTATATCATAACATAAATCATACAACAAAAGATAAATTAGTTTTGAAATCTCATATATATATATATATATATATATATATATATATATATATATAATATTTTCATAATTTATACATTTAATTTACATTTTATCTATATACTTTCATGAATATATTCATTTACTAAACATATATCAAATTATAATGTCTAATTCTAATCCAATAGCTACATCTCATGTCATTAATCATCGACATCAATATCATAAATAGTTGATTTTACTTTTGGAAGAGACATGTGATGAATTAGGCATAGAGATCTACACTTTTCGTATATCTTCACTAAGTTGTCAGCACAACAAAACTACACAATAGTAATACATGAGCATGAGTAAATTTCTATGACCTATTGACACACCACACACTAAGTTAAAACTAAACTTACAATATGGAAGGGTAGATTTTGAACTTTTGCAGCTCGAATTTGTCTTATCAAATATGTAATCATGACCTTACCATTGTATTGTTTATCTTTCTCTAAAGCACCCACATTTATATTCCAAGCAATTAGGAATATACAAAGAAATTTTCTTTGAAAATAAAAAAAAAAATAGCTTGGATTAAATAGAAAAACATGTGTAAGCCAAAGGAAAGGGGGGGGGGGTTGCATATTAAAGACATCTAAGTTTAATATAACCGTACTAGTTAAATAGAATTGGAGATTGAGAGTGGAAAAAAAATGTATGCGGAAGGACATTCTGGAGTCTAAGTGTGAATCAAGGAAATAATGTAAGGAGAATAATGTAATGAAGCATGAATTATAGTGGCGGAGAGAAATATGCAAAATGTGTGGGAAAGGACAAAATGATAATTGGTTTGATAATAATGTGGATTGGAAAGTAGGATCAGGCAACAAATTCAAATTCTGATAGGATAAATGTTATGTGAAAAACTCCTTAAACATAGGTTCCTTATATTATATATCATCTCAAACAAAAAAGAAAAAAAAAAGGGAAGCTAGGAAGATAAAATGACAATAAATTGAATGGTGTTTACCATGGAGGAGAGATAGGTCTAAATGGGAAGTAGCACAATAATAAATACTACTATAAGTGATAACCTATGTTTTACTTGATAAATAAAAAGAGGATATGTGGAGGTGGAAAGGGTAAGAGGAAGGAACACACACAATGAAATCAACATATAAAATCTTGGAAAATAATTACAGTGGAGAAAATATTGGCATATTCAATACTTTTTGGAATATAAAGATACTCCCACTGCACAACACTTCGTGTAGAGGGTTTTGTTAGATAAAGTGCCAACAAGGGGGAATTTATATAGGAAGGGGGTAGAGTTAAGCAATAAACTATGTCTTCTTTGCCACTAGAAAGATGAAACTTTTAAACACCTATGCTTTTGCAAGATAGGTTACATACTTTTGAATATGTGTGTTGTTGGGTGGGAGTAAGTTCTCTCTACCATAATAAACCAATAAGCCACTTTCAACAATTTTGTTTATTACAGTTCAAAAAAAAAAAGAGAATATGATTTGGAAGGGTCTATGGATAGCGATTATTTGGAGTTTGTGAGGACAAAGGAATAAAGTAATATTTAAGGATAGGAAGGTGGATGCAAAAGAAGTATTCCACATGTCCGAACTAAAAGTTTGGGCTTTGATGAAAAACAAAATTCTTGTAGTCAAATTCTCTTACAAGGATTGGTATCAATGTCCTCTGGAGTGTATTAGAACATTAAGGTAATTCTTACTATGTTTCTTAAGGTGTGGAGGTGAGTATGGAAAACTATATAACAAAAATTATTAGAAAAATCATAACAAAAAGTTGTAAGGTAGAATTGTTTTAGTTGAAAGTGAAAAATGAATGTCTTATTGTTGAGTAGTATGGCCATAATATATGCATTGGTATTAACCTAGCTACCTTAGAGTCCATAATATATGTTATACATCATTTTAGAAAGGGTATGCAATCAATAAAGCCTAATATTTAATTTATTCATTCAATTCATCTATTGATCTCTATCTTCTTCCCTGCTTGAGATGGTAGAAAGAAAAATTGAAAGTTGAAACAGTTAGAATATGTAAGCTAAATATGGTAGGGCAGGAATGAATAAGGATGATGAACAACTAAAAATAAAGGGGGAGTAGTTAGCTAATGTAAGGGATGAAATGAGGGACTTGGAGTAGGCATATATGTTATTTGTTTTTGTGATGGGACACAGGAACTAATATCTTATAAAAGAAGGACGATCAAAAATTAACTCAAGAGTAGCTAAGGAACCATGAAGGATGCAACATGTGCCATAACAAATATTGAAAGCATGGACAACCTTAAACATGTAGATCATGTTGAAGAAAACAATCATTATGGACATGAATTTACGAGGTTCCATCAATCTCCCGGTTGCTTTTAGAAAATGCTTTTTATAGGTCCTTATGCTTCTCCTATGCTATTAAGTTTAAAAAAGCTACTTGTTTTGAAAAGGGTATAATATAAACCCAAGTTGCTAAAGTTTTGAAATGTTTTTGGTGTGTAAGGGTTTAAAAATCTTGAATAATCTATTTTGAGTAAGAGACTAGATTCTCTTTGGAGTTTCTATGACATATATACATTTGTTTTTTTATTGTAATACCCGAACTGATTTTTAACTAAGTAGAAGACCACTCAATAGAATTAGGCTTGAAACATGAATTATGTGGATAAGGTTTTGAGATGAGACTGCAAAAGTGAAATTTGTAGATGTACATATTTCCTGTAAAAGAGTTAGAACATCCTGTGTATTTTTTTTATTATAAAACATATCTTGTTGATAAAAAAAAAACCACACACTAAGTCACATGAAGTTTGTTTGACTCTTTTATCACTTGATATTGTTCTGTATGTGAGTCTAATACTAATAAAGTCAAGGTATCTCATACAAACTCTCAAATTTAATACATAACCTACATATCTCAACATAGTATTCTTTCTTCGAAAATAACTTTGTTTACAATGCACCACATGCAAATCACCACAAATTAACATATATTCTTAGTCATATATATATTTCAACTCAAATCATATTTCATTCCACAATAAATCCATAATTTACATCATACATTTCAATTTTACATATAATCATGTACATCATCAATTACATCACAACTCATACACTCATGAATCAATTTTGTCATTCAAAATCATATATTTTAACATAAAAATAAATATTAATAGTGATATTCAAGTATAATAACTTGATAAATATAACAATTTAATGAAATATAAACAATTTAACATTTTAAAATATTTTAAAACATGCTATTTGAAGTCTAGAAAACATTGTCTTTGCTCAACTATCAATTTGTTTGCTTAATGAACTAAACACATGTTTAAATTTGCTCAACTACTATTTTATTTGTTCAACCAAAGGACTGCTTGCCAACCACTAAATCTCTCAAGTCTTCAAATAAAAACAAATTTGCAAAATTGTATAGATTGTGCTAAATTTGTCCAAAAATTGTTCTACTTCATTTTTCATACATATATAGTTAGGTAATTTGTTTCTAAGACCATTTTGAATCAATTTGATTCACTTAAAAAATTTTACATTTTTGACTATCAAACATATAACATATCCCATTAGTATATAACCTTCATAATTATACAATTTATCATATACATCATTATTAACAATTCAACATCCCATTCACACCATACATTACTATAAGGAACATTAATTATATTGCAAACATATAATTACCATCACAAATATCTCAAAATCATCATCATATATACTATCCATATCGAATTTAAATATTCTCAAACAAAATAAATTCCTTGTACAAAATTGAACATTTTGACCAAAATTATTTTCATATTCTATCCTAAGTGTTATAAAAATTAATTGACTTTTCTTGCCTTTTGTAACTTACTTAGCTTAAATTCTCAATTTCACTACTTTCACATGAAGGCTTAACAAATATATAAAATATTCTGATAAACAATTTAAACTAACAAGTTTTTCTTATCTTTATAACTTGTTTGGCTGCTCTCAATTTCACTACTTTTACACAAGGACTAAATAAATATATAAAATACTCTCATTAATAATTGAAACATACCATCACACCCTCTAAACTAACAAAGGTTTACATTTGTCCCAAAAAACTTATATGCAAAACCTTAACCCTAGCCATGCAACCTTTTTCATAAAACTAACTAAAAGAAAAAAGAAAAAAAAACTTATTAAAAAATGACTTCTCATTGGATATAAATCTTTTACTCTCCACTAAAAATAGACTCAAAATTATAAAAGAATGAATAAATATTCTATAAATTTAAAGAGAAGATAAAAAAATATTTTAGATAAATGTTGATTTTTGTAAAATAACATTTGAATAATTAACTTTTTATTTATAACTCTTTTAAAAAATTATTCATATTTTAATTATTTTAATCAATCATACTCTTGCACAAATTAACTATATATAATATTACTAATATTGTAACATTCAAAATAACAAAAATTAATAAGAAGTTTGTATTCATATTTGTCTTCATCACTTTGTATCAAATCTTTTAAGTTATTTCAATCTCTCATGTATGTTTCAATCCTTTTTCTGATTATTTCTCAACTATTTTTAATAATAAATAAAATTTACATTTATCAGTTTAGTATTAGCTAGTACCATCATTATTATTTTGAATGAAAAATTTAGCTGGTGTGGTTCAAACTATAGTGGTGTTGTAAGGATCTTGAAGAAGTGTAATTTCCATGAAGCAACCTAACAAATATTTGAAAGTTGAAGATCAAAATTAAGAAGAGAACCCAGCAGCCACAATTTAATGAAATCACAAGCTTGCTACTTGTCATCTAGTTCCTTTTGATTAGTTTGCATTTTGAACTATCTCTGACATTCATGCACATATTCAATTATATTAATTCATCCAAGAAGCAGTGTAAGATATGAACTAGATTTACTCCTGGGGACCAGAAAGAGAAACATGCTATTTTCAACCGACACAGTGGATTTTATCTTTCCCATTCTCTCCCTCTATTTTTTTTTTTTAAATATACTATCAACTTTCCACCCCAGGCGCGAAAACCATAAATTGCTTGGACTCTCTTCTAGTTCTTTTCTATAAGTGTGGCTTTTAAGACTTCTTACTTTACACATTTTTTGTATTAATTTAATTTTCTGATCAGGTCAAGACAAAGTTATTTATTTTAATACTAAGATTGATATAATAGGTTTTACAACTTAATAGTATTGTCCTTTTGGAAGCTAAATTTTTTTTCATCTTAAAAGATGTTTTAAAAGATTAAAACAAAAATATGTATTTAAATTATTTGATATCACTATTCTTAGAGAATGTATGACTATTGGTTAGAACAAGTCTTCTGTGTGTATTTTGTGACACTTCTTTATCATGTGACTTATATTTTTGCGATATTTGAATAATTCAAAGTGAATCACTCATATTTTATCACTATTTCTACAAATAATATCCTATATTTATAAATTTTTTATCTATAAAATAAATGTTTAATTATCAAAAGTTAATTAAATCTACAAATAGTCAAATATTGGATAGTATGAATTTTAGTTATAAATAAACAACTATCTAGTTATCAATTTCTTATTCAACTTTTTAAATATAGTTAAATATTTTGTTTAATTATATCTCTAAATATCTTAATAACGGGTGATATATAATCAAATATGTAAAATAAATAATTAATTATAAATAGAAAAATCCAAAATTTAAAAAGTTACTAATCACAAAAACTAAATAGTCTAAGAATTTTTTTTTTCTAAGATAGAATTATGGCTAAGAAATTGAAACCAACTTGCCATTTGAATCAAGCAAATATTCAAACCCAAGTGTTTGGAATAAAATTTCAAAAGAAACCCAAGCTTCTCGTGACCCCTTTTATCCCTGTTTTAATCACACCTGCCTACTCTTCAATCTAACTTCAAACTTTCATCCTAACTTTTCAATTTCCCATTGTTAGACACTTATTTTGTCTTCCTTCCACTTGTCCTTCCCCCTCTTGCATAGGCAAACTAACAAACTCTTCTCATCAAATCAAACTTTCAGAAAATAAAAAATTTGACAAAAAAAGTATCCATTTATTTCTATAATTATACAAATTTCATCTCTAATTATTTTTTTAATAGATAGTTTAATAAGCAACTTTTGTTTTCTCTGTATTGTTAGTTTCTTTTAATTTCCTTAATGGGTATTGGTACCACTTATATAAGGTTATTGAATACTGAGTGCTTTCTTTACAACAAGGATCAAATTAAAACTAAAGGTGTCTGTAAAAACACAAATGAATAATGGTTAACTAAAAACATAATATTTATGACTAAAATATAGAACATGAAAATAATATGAGTATTTGAGTTAAAAAGGTAAGTTCAACAAGTGAAAGTCATATTTTAATCATAACAAGTTAAAAGTTAAAAAATTTACAACAACAAATCAATTTTTTTTTTTTTTTTTTTGTAAAAACATATAGATATGTTTGAAACCACCACACCCAGGATTTTATAATTTTAAATTGTATTACTATGTACAATTCTCAGAATTAAAGGTAATATTACTTTTTATATTCAAATGATATTAATAACATCTATCTTTTTTAATATTTCATATAATATGTTATTAGCTTGTGATATATATGACATTAATCATTATCATGTTATTGTTTTGAATGAAATTAATTTTGTAATCTCTTACAAGAAGTTGAAATTTAGTTGTTTTCTATACTGAAAAAAAAAAACCTTGTTCATATTAGTTCATGATTTTTCTCACTGAGATAAATGGTAAGTAATTTTGGTGGATATTTTACCCTATGCATTTATTGACTCAGAAGAAAAGTTCAACTCACCTCGAAACTCATCAGGTCTGCAGAGAAAGAAGAAAACATGTTTGGTTTATCTAACATCGTTTCTTGGGTAAGAACAATTCTAAACCAAATTACTCGGCACGTGACACCTTCGTGGCTGTCTCACCAATACACGTGGCTAACATGCAATCATGGTAGATATCGAAAGTGAGAAAATAACATGCAAGGGAAAAAAAAGATAAAGGCAAGTCCTCTCTTGCTTCGATGCACAATAACGTCTATTTTCTGTATGGTTAATCATAATAAAAGAATATACTGAAAAACAAAAGTAAAAATGAAACAAAAATATTTATTATATTAAAAACATTCTATATTAACCTTTAAAATAATTATTAAGGATGTTTATATATAAAAAAATATTTTATATTATTATTTTTAAAATAAAAAATTTGAATATGAATAAAAATTTACATTAATATAAACTTATAAATATAATGTTTGAATTGAAAACAATATCTTATATAATTTTTTTCATGGTCTATATTCGTTTCAAATTTTTATTTTCTATTTCAAGAGCCTCAATACTTTGGTGAAGGAAGAATTCTTGATTTATAATATCAATATATTCCTCAAAATTTTGAAGTACTTGACTCAATTATTAAATTGTTTATCATAATAGTATATAAATCTAAGCCATATAATTTATATAACTAAACAATGAGACTAATATTTTTAAAAATAGGAGGAAGAACTCTAATCTTATGGACTAGGTTGTCCTCATGTTCTCCCTACTAATTAAGCAGCCTGTAATAATTTTATGGGGACCCCTTAAAACCAGATACACTTACATATTAAACTTTAAATTCAGTTTTTTATTTTAATTTTATATATACTTGTGTTTACAAATACAAAGTAATTAATATATGAACATTTCATTTGATTTACTCATCACCAAGAAGAAGAAAGAATCTTTGAAACCTTTGGAGATTGGAAGAAGATGAGAAAGATGCAGATTGCATAGGTTAGAGGGCCATGCATGCAGGGTTGAAATCCAAGTCCAGACAACAAAATGGGACCATAGTAATTTAATGACAAAGGAATGTACAAAAGTCATTGTCTTCACAGCTCACAGGCTCCATTTCTATCATATTTCTTTTTTGTTTAACACTTATATTGGTGCAAAAATCACATATTCAATACTCTAATTTATCTAATTTAGATATTAAATTGTCTATCCTCATATGACAAAATTTTACCCATTTATTTTAAATGTTAAGATAATTTCATTAAATTAGTTATAAATAATCTGTTTTTCATTATTTAAATTTAGCACTCTTCCACTTACATTCACTATCTATACATTATCTATATTTATATAAATATATAAAATATCTCTTGGATTTGGATACATGTGAGTTTATAAATGAACTTTTTCCCGCCATTAGTTTTTGCCTTTTTTTTTTTGTATATATTCTACATTTTTCATTTAATTCGATTTTTTGTTCTACTTTACTGTGTAAAGTACAGTTTTTTCTTTTTATACTTCGTTACAAATCTAATAAAATATTAAATTACTTAAAATTGACATAAAGAGGGATTCTTTTCTAATCTATACAAAGGGAATATAATAGTTTCAGTTTAAATGAAAGTTTTTATTATTATTATTATTATTATTATTATTTTCAGTTTAATTAGTTGTAAGATCAAGCTCTTCTATACATAAATACTAAATATTATGGATAGAGTTTATTTTGAATAGTAATTTTCTCTAACCGACTTTATACGTGATTGTTTCTTCTAAAAATGATGTGTAATATATATGCAAAGGAAAATAATTACAAATTTTAAAAATTGTTCATTTTAAATATTTGGTTTTATTGTTTGTTAATTTTTTTATTTCACTTAATATACAGGAAATGTTAAATTTAATGTGAAAAATATATAATGAATAAATATTTTAAATATTAATTAAGTATAATTAAAATTTCTAATAAACGAACATTTTTAAAGATATTAATTAATTATGTTTTAAATTTACGATAAATAATTTATGTTGTGGTACAAAGTTATTTTTGAATATTGATTTTTTGTTTCAAATTTAATTTGAAAACCAAATCAAAAGGATATATTAAAAAGATAAAATGTTGATAAAAAGTCTTAAAATACTTTGTTAAAAAGAATTAACTAAAATTATAACTCCCGGAAACTTTTTTGTTAAAAATTAGTTAATATAACTTATATATATATATATATATATATATATATATATATATATATATATATATATATATATATAATTATTAAAAAATATAATATTACTTATATTTTTTATATATATATATATTCATATCACAATTTTTAATCTTT
>Ga0099825_1002284_pt1 | contig 25388 bp, 7 predicted proteins | sample SiratroredBW_FD_76838 | JGI IMG/M metagenome (GOLD analysis project Ga0099825, IMG submission 76838) | Root nodule microbial communities of legume samples collected from California, USA - Siratro red BW | ecosystem: Host-associated > Plants > Roots > Nodule | place: USA: California | collected... | reverse complement strand
ATCTATATTTTAGAAGTGTGTAATTAGAAGTATTTGGTAACTTTTTTATCTACATTTAATATTTTTTTATCTGTAAAAAAAAAAAAAAAAAGCAAACATTTTGATACAAAGATGACTTATATAATTATATGGATCATTATAGAAGTTAAATATTAAGAAAATAAATTACCTCCTTTCTTATAAAATATAGTTTAAATCTAATTTAATTTTACAACATTATTTAGTAAGGTTAGATTTACAAACCCCTTATATACAATATTCTAAAAATTTCACCCTTTTTTCTACAAATCGTTGCAGAATGAAACAGATATGAAAGTTGGGATTTGATATATATTACTTTTTGAAGATGGGTTGTTGACAGAATTCATCATAGTAATGATGTTTTCCTTACGACATAGATTTCCCATTTCCTTTGTGCCTCCACTTTACTTATGTCTTGGCCTGTCTCTAACGTAGGCCTCTGAGCCCAAAAAACACAACACTTCTTCATTCTCTAATTTTTTTAGCATCACCACAAATTCTTTTTTATTTGCTTATTTTACAACACATTCCATCAAATTTATCAATAGTCTTTTTTGTTAAGATGAGAAAATGTGTATATCATATTAATTTTGTAAATTCTCTAGATATATATGTTTTCGGTTTAAGGAAATGCTCATAGTAGTCCATTTAATTCCAAAAGGAGCATGACACAGTGAGAAAAACGAATTACACATTATTTAATCTATGAATTAATTTAAATATTTGAATAAATTTTATTAGCTCATTAATTGTTGTATGAGTTTGATGATAATATCTGATATGTTTTTCCCTGATATCCAGGCACTTAGTTTTGAAGGACATAAAGTTTAACAGTGGAAGCACAAAAAATCTGAGACGAGAAAATGAGAAAAGAACAGTTGTAAGAGAAAAGAAACGCACATGATGATAAGGTTGATAAATTGAGGCAATAATTAATTACCTCACCGATTGCTCATTTCGAGGAGAATAGTATTTACACTGTTGTGTTGGATTGAACATTGTGGTGTGTGGTAATGTCCGACATGCCTTGCAAAACGCAATTTCATCAATATTCTTGGGCAAGGGATTAGTATGATTACGATTAGTAGCATCTCATCACATCACTTGATTAACGAATAAATTAAGCATTAAGAAGCGGGTTAAAGAGGGATTTGCCGACAAGCAATGAATGGATGACACGTGGCAAAGGAGGGACTCAAAGTTAACCTTGTTGACATGATGACAGGAGTTTGACTTGATTATGTTTTACGTCAATAGGAGGAGAAAGAGAGTGTGCATGAAGAAATTATAGTAGATAGAATGAATGCATGGTGATGATGGGTATGGTATAATTAGTTGTACGGTCAAATCGAGGGGTGCATGAGATGAGTAGTTAGTGATTGAGGAGGGTCCCATCCGAAGGGGTGGTGTGTATTTAATTGCATTGGGTCCTGTGTGAGGTATAAGCCATGTTCCAGTGGCTGTCCCTTTCAACTTCCTCTACTGTGCCAATAATTGAAAGGAGAGGGTTTTGTATATGGCCCTGCACTCCCTCTGCACACTTATCCTCTCTTTTCACAATGCAAGAAGATATCCTCTTCCACATGTGTGTGTGCTCTCGACCTGAAGATCGTGACATTACCTTGGATTGCCTCTCTCTCTCTCTTCTGTCACCATGCTTCATGTTTACCACTCAACCCTACTTTTGGAAACGGACGCAATAACTCATCTCTGAACTCACAAACCAAAATTTTAGATGCTCCTACACACAATTAAAATAACTATTAAGTGGTGAAAGTTTTGGTAGGGCATATGAAAGTGAAGAGAGTAAATTGGTGAAATTGATGTTGTGGTGAAGTAGGGATATACGTGCACGTATGGGATGAGAAGAGAGGGTAGTAGGGGCAGAGGTAGGGTAATCGAAAGAGAATGATCCGTAAGAAAATGAGATGAAATAAGATTGCATGTGTTGGGGAATGGGACCCCAAAACCCTTCCTACATGCACCATCCTGCTGCTTAGCTAATTCTGAAACACTTCAGAGAAGGAAAGAGACATTTTAATGAACTGTGTTAGATAGATGTACAATTAAATCCGTTACAAAAACTTGTAATTAAAATCCAATGTAAGTTATATAAATTGATTTAAAGTAGTTAAAATATATTTGGATTAATATATAAAGTGAAATTATGAAACACTTATAAGTTTAAAATTTAGATTTCCTAAGAATTCTATCTTATTTAAGACCACTCTTTTGTTTAAATAAAAATTATACAAAGATTATTTTTAAAATGATATGATATAGCAGGATAAAAAAAAGTAAATTAAATATCACTAATGATTTTTGCAATGAAAAGGACCTAACAATTTATCTTTGAATAATAAATTTAATAATTATTACAATTCTAGTAATTATTATTATCAAAATTTTATCTTTATAATGGCAAAGTGTTTGAACTAGTAAATAATATTGATCATAATTTATTAGTTTTCAATAATAATATTAATAAAACTAGTTACATCTTCTCTCTTATGTTTTGTTTGGTTTAGGGAGTCTATTTAAGAGTGTAGATTTGAGAGAAAAGTTAGGTTGTTTGTATAAAGAAATGAATGACGAGAAAAAAATGAAAATTTATAAAAGTTTATGAGTGATATGATAGGTGTAGTTGATAAAATAATTTTATAATAGATAAAATTATAATTAAAATTAATTTAAAATTAAATATAATTAATTTATTATGTATAATTGATAAATTATTATTTTAATTGATAAAATTATAAAAGTATAAATTATTTTAAAAATAAAAATAAAATAAAAAATTAAGTTATTATTATTAATAATATTATTATTTTATAAATTTATTTTGATTATTATTATAATTATAATTTTATTATTATTATTTAATAATTATATCAAATTTATTATTATTATATTATATTATATAATTTATTATTCATAATAAAAATTAATTAAATAAAAATTAAAATAAAATATTTATTATAATATATATTTATTATATAAAAAATATTTTTTTTATATTTTTTTAACTTTCCTCGCAAATCTTTCTTAAGAAAGACTCGTTCTTAATTTTTGTTATTTTTGTATGTTTATTATTTGTGGAGAAATGGGCAAGAGGCGGTCGAACACTTCTTTACTTATATGCAGAGATTGACGAGAACAAATAGTTAACACACCTTCAATGACGAATTCAACTTTAGATTTGGTTGTGATCACTAAGGTTAATCTAATTAGTTAACTTAAAAACTTTTTTAATGATGGATGATATATTTTTAGTTCTTTTATAAAGAATCTCATCATACATGTATTACACTATATTTAAGTTCTCAAATTTTTATATTTAATGTTGGTAATGAAACTTAATGAATAAACTTCATGTTTACTCTTGTATAAATTAAATAATATTTATTAAAATAATTATTTTAATAAATTCTTTCTTTTTAAGTAAATTCTTCATAAAGAAGTCTAGTCTTATGTCTCTCTTAGTTACCTTTTGAGTCTTTCTTTGTTAAGGGAAAAGTAATGAAGTCATGTAACCATGTTTGATAAAATGGAGTACTAGTTTAAAGAATAAACTATAAAGATGTTATAGAAAATCAATTTCCAATTTAAAGAGTAATCTTATCAAAATCTCATTTAAACTTATTCTAGCATTATGCATAACAATAACCTTTATAAAATTGAAGAAAATATTTAAGAAGTAGAAAAAAATGAGTCAAAAATGAAAACAAGAAAAGTACTTAATAAAATAACCCAACCAAGTGTCATTGAAGGTGTTTGTAATAGTAGTGTATGTGTATCTTATTGAAAGTGACAAGTAATGCAAGTTTGAGAGAAAGAAAAGAAGGACGTGAGAACAACAATTATAACATGTGTGTAAAGAAGAAAAAGGTTTATGATTAAAGGATTTGACACGGTTTAACACAACACTTTTGGGAAAGTGGAAATGAGTTTGGCTAGAGATCATCCAAGGTTATGGAAAGACATCTTAATATCTAAATATGACTTATGAAGACCATTAGATGACTACAATGAAGGTATGTATGACTTTTAGTGGTGGAGAGACATTAGAAAGACATGTGGGGTAGGACAAAGGGACAACATGTTTAATTTCAACTTAAAATGAAGGATAGAAATAGGTAGTAAAACTAAGTTTTTTGAAAGACATATGGTTGGACAACCCTCCTTTAAAGGAAAAGTATCAAAGGCTATATATGAATTCAATAGTGAACATATAATGTTGGAAGGCTAATGAGTTTTTAACATACACTATAAGAAAAATCGCATACATTTATGTTACAAGAGGAATTCAAACTCTAGTCCTGTAAGTACACATATAGAACTTACAACCACTACACTAAATAAAATTTATGATCATATTTTGATTATTATTATTATTATTATTATTATTATTATTATTATTATTATTATTATTATCATTATGACCATTATTATTATTATTATTATTAGTAAGAATAATATTGATAATATTAATAATTCTAATAATATTAATAATAGTATTAGTAATAATAAAATTAATAAAAATATAAATATTAATATTAATACTAATACTAATAATAGTAACAATAATAATAATACGAATTATTAATATTATATATGAAAAAATTCATAGGTTATTTTTCTTACGAATCTAAAGTCCTAGGTAATTATCTATGGATTCAGATCCATAAGTAAAATTCATAGATAATGTTATACCTACTAATTGAAATTCATATGTAATAATCAGTACATAAATTGGAAATTTCTTGTAGTGATAATGATATACTGTGAATCGAATTATAACAATATCAAAGGAAATTATGCACCTGGAATAGGTTTCCTCTTTCAAGATTTTTGGAAATTGAAAGCCTTACTAACAGCCTAGCACTTGACATGGTGGGTAATGTGTAACAAGGTAGCCACAAGAATGAGTTTACAGTAACTATGGGAAGTATATTATGTTATTTGTGTCAAGAAAGGGATGAAACTACAAAAGACCTTTTTTTTTTTCACTTGAAAATGTGTGATTTATGGGTCAGAGTATAATTAGTGTACCATAACCTAATAAAGAATCACTTCTACTAGTTTGGCATTTTAAGAGTTAAAGAGAAATACAATTAATAGGTTGTAGAAAAGCATGTGGATGACGATTATTTAGAGTATTTGACTCTATAAAAATAACATTATTTTTAGAAATATAAAAGCATATACACAAGAAATATTTATGGTTGCACAACTTAGAATATGAGTCTGGATCACTACCAAGTATCCCAAAACTTCTTTATCATACTCAGATTGGTACATGTGCCTAATTATTTGTATATAAATCTCTATGCTAATAGCCTATAAGGAAGGGTTAGTAGACTGTTTTATTTATTTTATTGGTGTTGTCATTACTATATCATAATTCTGCAAGTTGTAGTTAAATCTATGTAAAGCAAGAAGATACGACTAAGATAGTTTTAGTTTTGCTCTTTGTGAATGCATGAGTTAAAAAAATACATTATACATTTTCTATACATTTTCTGTCACAATTACATTAGAGATAATGAATGCCAACAAAAAAATTCAAAAGGACAAATACCTTTGTGTTATTGACTTGGATAGGCACACTTGTAGTGTCCAAATGGATCATCACTTTCTTGCTCATGGTGGCCGTGTTATGTTAGTTTCGCTTTTTGGGATTCTTATCTTTTAAATATTAGATATACTTATATATGTGTTCTTTGTTTAGAGATATAAGTTGAAACCTCCTTTTATATCTTTTTTATTTTATATAGGAGAGACTATTTTTGAATTGGTTATATATATACTTTTTTTTATGTAATAAAGAATTTAAATAATAGGGTAATAAACTCAACCTATTTACAAAAAGTTCTAAAAAAACAGAATTAGAGTATTTCTGCCAAACACATTGTCATTCCAATTGCTCAATTACAAGAAAAACACAACGTCCCCTACCAAAGTTTTTGCCCTCCAAAAACATACAAATTGGTAATTACATAATGCAGCTTACACAAAAAAATCCAAACAATCGTAACATAATTTGTAAACATAAAACCAGATTCAAAGAAAGCGTAATTGTTGTATCAACAGGTCTCTTCATAACCTGCTCTTCAAAATTTCCTACCATTACATTCCTTGCACCGGTGGAAAACTAAATCTTATACAATTCTTACTTTCATTATGATATCATAAATAAATATATATATATATATATATATATATATATATATATATATATATATATATATTTAATAATAAAAGATCAATGCACTAATTCGAGTATATAAAATTTACATTTTTATATTTAGCTTTTTAATACAGCACATGATTTAACTTAAATAAAAGCAAAAGTTTCTTAATATCGCACACTCTATTTTTAAAATAATATTATTTCTAATTTTCCAAATGTGCTAAATTATACTCATCAAAATGTACTGATGGTTTTTTGAGTCTAAGTCAAAAATCTTATGTACATTTTGTATAAATATAAAAAATTAGGTCACTTTGTATTCCATTTATTTATTTATTATTATTGTTAATAATAAATAATTTAAAATCGAAAATGAGAACAAAAGAAGGATAAGAATGAGGTTTAAAAGAAGAAGAAAATGAGAACATCAAAATCATAAAGAAGAAGAAAAAATGAGAATAAAAGATGAATGAACGGATTTTAAACATTTGTTTTACATTAATTATTATAAAATGGATATAAAAAATCATCATTTAACGTCTTATCATATCAACTGATGTTGAAGCATAGTTTCCACATATGAATTATATAATAACTTATGCAACAAATTTATAAAACATAATAAATATCTCATCATATTTCTTTGTTATTAAATAACCAATCTAAAATTCTCTAGTGATTTTTTTTAGGAGGGTTGATGCGCAATGACACATGATAATGATGAAAAAATGATGGGAAGCACATCAAAGAAAACCGTCAGTTAAAGGATCATGAGATTGTGTCTCTTAAATTAATTGAAATGGCAACTGTTGAATAGGCCTTGCTGGTATGAAATACAACTTCTCCAACAGTTCAAAGAGTAGTCTTTTTCCCTTTTTGGCAACATTGGTGCTAGGTGGAGGAGGATAATTTAATCCTTTGGGAACCTCATTATTTAATGGAATAGTTACTGGCTCTGCATGTGCATTTGCAAGATAGGGTCAAATTTGGTATGTATAGCCACTCTAGTATGAGGCACCCAAATGTTAGATACAATTCTTCTAAAGTTGGTCATGGACGAGATCCTATTTATGTTCATTTCAAATTAGCTATATTTACAAAATGCTTTGATTCAATGGAATTTTAAATAAGTTGTTGTCTTCTCACTTTATCCTTTAGCATTATACTTCTAGATATTAATATTAATGAATGAAATATTTACTTTATTATTTTTAAAATACTTTTTATATTAAACCATTTAGTCTAACCATTATTCTGTTTTCTACTATTTATTGTATTATTTTAATATTATATTTCAAGGTATTTTGACCATTATACTAATTAACCTAATCAATGTAACATGCAAACTATTTTATTTTAAATTATATTAAAATATTTTAGTATATGTTATAAGATTAATAGTAGAATACCCAGTATAAAAAATTATAACAATTGAAACAAAAAAAAATATTATTAAACTAACTGATTTGTTAATAAAAGATTATAAAGTTCAAAATTAATTAAAAATGGAAATTATAAATAAATCAATGAAAAATAAAGAAATAAATTTAAATTTATATAAAATAACACACAAGAGTTATTTTTAAGCTTTCATTTCTTAGAGAGCAACATGAAGTGGGCAAGGGAAAGTATATGTATGGTTTGACTTGTTTAATGAACATATAAAAATCTATTCATACATATGTATACATCACATAATGAAAGAATAAGTAAGGTATGATTTGAATAAGGAGCACAGTAAATATTAGAGTACCTCTTTAGTTTGAAACTTGGTTGTACATGGTTGTATTTTGTTTTTATATAAGGGGAATGAATAGAAGCCAGCTTGGCCTTAATTCAGAGGGGACAAAGGCAGTGAAGGAATACCAATATACCTAAATCTAAAATGGATAAGACCGGACCACAACCACACTCGTGCAATATAACTAGTTACTTTGCTTAGGTTGGCCATGTTTCTGTAGTTCACAATTTCTTCCAGAGCTGTTAATTAACTCAACTTCCTCTTTGCCTATGAATAATAACTTCTAACCTTACTTTTTCCATTTACAATCAATCAATCACTTATGTTCCCACCTCTCTTTAATTTTCTGCTGTTTCCTGCAACTCTTATGACTCTTATCTTCAATGTGTTTCATCAAGACATGTTTGAGTCAACAAAATATCATATGGGTCAGTTTGGAGTAAAGTTATACATATACTTTGGCTTCTATTTACATACATACCAATTATTTAAACTAATTTAGTTCTTTTAATTTAAGTTTATATACATAGGAGTGCATTTATCTCAATTTGAGTTAATTGTTGTGGTAAATACTTTAAGTCAGATAAAATATAAATGTCCCGTTATCTTCTATTATTATGTTACCACATTTCAACACGTTTGTTTATTATTAAATACATTTTTTTTTTAATTTCATTAAATAAACTAAGTCCAAGATTTTAGCGGGCCATATATACAATTCATGAACAGTAAAAACATTGTATAAACTATTAAAATTAGTATGTTTTTGAAAAAAAAAATATAAAAATTAATTATTTGTACCGTATAAAACCTATTAAAAATAATAATCTTCATTACACTTCCGATAGTACATATATTTTTTTTATTATTATTAAAATGGGTTTTTACTTTATTGTGTAGCATGAGGTGGTGGTGGTATGATGTGTTGGATTATTAATATTTCCCATAAACGTCAATTACAAAGTAACAAATGTGTTAATGAATAAATCTAAAACAGTATAGACAATAGTTGACTAGGGGAAACAACTCATGTGCATGAATATGATAAGCTCGCCAGAGTATACATTAGTATAAAATATATAACGATTAGGATGAGCCTAGTATCTTTTCCCTTTCTATTTATTTTTTCAATTTCTTTTGAATTATGTAGTTTCTTGATTCGTCCATGATTGAATAATATAATATTGCCAAGTTTATATGACATTGATTGGGTAAAGGACTCCATTACAGTGTCATAAACAGACAACCTAATTATTATTATTATTATAAAGGAAAAGAATCCCATATTCTCCTTCATTTGGAGGTTTCTTTCAAATGCTTATAGTCATATTTTAAGCTTATGCCTACTTTTATACCATTCAACATCTTTTATTTCTTTTGAGAGAGAAAAAAAAAATTGATGTAGTGTTGTGCCTTTGGCTGTCTGTTTGTAAGTATGCATACATACATCCATGGAGAATATTTGCTTAACTTCAAACTTAAGAGAAAAAGTTTCATGCTTAAAAAATTGGAGAATCTCTATAATTAAAATTAATAAATGGCTTATATGCCGGCACATAGCACTAACTGCAAAAGGTGAAATAGATCCTCATTGTTGTGTATGATGAGGGGTTTGTTTTTCAACAATTTGTTACTTTACACAATAGAAGTTTCTCGTGTCTTCTTAATTTTCGTAGTTTTAATGAAAGAATAATATAAAAATACTTAATTGACAGTTGTTCTTATAAGATTAAGACAAACTTTAGGTCAACCACAAATTTATTTAGGTGTTTGTGGGTTAATAATCTCTAAAGAAAGAACCTCTCTACTTGATTTACCTTAAATATATATTTAGGTGTTTGTGGGTTAATAATCTCTAAAGAAAGAACCTCTTTACTTGATTTACCTTATATTTATACTACTTGGTGGTGAGTTTTTCGTTTGTGGGTCTTGTTAAAGTTCAACAAATTTTTGTTGATCCGTATTTAGCCAAATTTATTAATATAGTAATTTCTTGTTAACGTTTTTAATCTTGTATTAGACGAATGTTTACCTATTAATGATTATTTGGATAATAATGTAATGTTTGAAGTGAATTATGTGAGCTTAACTCAGCCTTTTTTTTGCCAAGAGTAGAGGTACGGACTTCTAATCATATTATTTTTACTTAGAAATTACTATTTTTACTTAGAAGCTGACTGTTTGAAGCTTATTAATTAGTCATAATGTTCAATAGTAATATAATCAAACAAAATGTCTCACAAAATAATTTATTAAATGTTACATCATTATTTAAAAATAGTGAACATGATATATCTTTTATAAAGATTGAGAGTGTATATAACCTTTTAGGATTGGTCATGTTACGAGAGAACAAGTTAGATAATTATACCAAATCTTAAATTTTAACTATTTTACTGTCATCATTGTAAAAGAATAAAAAATGTGTAAGTAAATATGTAGTCAATATTAGTAATTTAAATAAAAATGTTTCATGAATTTTGATTTTTTTGACGAACATTTAATGGTACACGCTCATTAATGTATTTTATATAGGTTTCCTTTGTTTGAGAAACACTTTTTTTTTTTTTAATATTTTACCTATTCTTTTAACTACTAAATGCACTCATGACATATATATCTCTTAGACATATAGAAAGCCAACTTTCAGGATCTTGTAATTATTTTTTTTTATAAAAATTTGCAATTAATTATTTTTTAGAGAACAATATTTTACTTATATAAAACAAGCAAAAAATTGCAATCAAGTTTGAAAAAAATAGTTTTTTTGTAAGTTAGCACTGTAATTAATTCTTTAATATATAATTATTTTCATTGATTCATTATTGAATATATTAATTAATAATTAATTCTCTTCAACTTTGATTGGAGTAATAAAAGTATATGTACTATTTAACCATTTTATACTTTATCTGCTTATTTTTCTCTTGCATCATATATGTAACCCCCACAATATAAAGTTTTACCTAATTTGATTTTTTTAACATATCCGTTTGTGTTTGCGTATTTATAATTATTATTTGGAAAATTTTGCTTTGATAATTACAGCTGGCATACAATCAGATGCCAACGGCTGATGTGGTTTAATTGTACATGTGGATAAGGATAAAAGGGAACTTTTAGGGTATTTTGTTATGAAAGGACATAATTAGATTTTAGGTATCTAAATTTAAGATTTGAAACGTGATACGCGTATTTATAATTATTATTTGGAAAACTTTGCTTTGACAATTACAGCTGGCATACAACCAGATGCCAACTGCTGATGTGGTTTAATTGTACATGTGGATAAGGATAAAAGGGAACTTTTAGGGTATTTTGTTATGAAAGGGCATAATTAGATTTTAGGTGTCTAAATTTAAGATTTGAAACGTGATACGAGTCTAGTGCACCCATTTACATAAGGAAGATTTCGTGTGTGAGAGTGGTTGTGGTGGCGAGTGACGGTGGCAGACCATCGACGGTGGTGAGCGACGGTGATCGAGAATCGACCACAACGATAGTAGCTTCGGTGACAGCAGCAGATACAAGTGTAGCAGCGACAACAGTAGTGGCGAGATTCAAGAGATCTGAGATTCAAACTCACTGCTTCTCAACCCTTGATGGAATATTCTGGGCAGCGTTTTAGATAAAACCTCAAACATGTAAACCCTCAAAATGACTCTCAGTGCCACTTTTGAATTTTTTTACACGTCATTTATTTTTGCCACATCAACACCACATAAAGTTGTAAAGTGAGTGTATGCTACCTGTGGTTGTCAAAGTATAACTATTCTTTTATATTTTCTTTTATATAAAGAGTATTATAAATTCGTATGGAAATTTTTCAATCTACAGATCATGACAGTAAACAGACGTAATATGGTCAAAATATTATATTCGCTATGTATAAATTTTTATTTTATAATATCATTATGAAAAAATCCATTTTATAATAATTCATAAATTTAGCAATCAATTATCATAAAAAAAAACATTTTTAAATATTTCAAATTTAAAAGCTCATTTTTTCTTCAAATTTTGAATTTTAAAATTAAGACATTCAATAAATGATAATAATTATTTTAATTTCTCATTACAAGAAAAATATTTTTTAAAGTCAATTATTTACTAACAGTTTTATTTAAATAATGTGGAAGTCTTTTTTTTTTATTGTGGAAGTCATCTTCTTCTCCTTGCTATAAGTTGTTTTGTTCTCTTCCTAGGTTATTTTCCTTCCAAGTCATTCTTAAAGTTAATTTTTTTCTGAAATTTCAACTTGTAATAAACTTTAATTTGAATCTCTTTTATTTATGTGTTTCTCTATTGGTTCACATTGATTCTTTTCATTCAATTCTTCAAGTTCAAGTGAGTTGTTTGTCTGAAATAAATATTTGAACTTAACTTAGATATTAGATTGTATTGAAGTTTATTTAACTCATGGTTGATTTCAGTTACTATTTGATTTCACTCATTGAAGATTTAGTTGTCGTTGATTATATATATAATCGTTGTATGGAGTGAAATTGATAATTAACAAAAATATGAGATGATATATAATTCAAGATAATACTTATTTATATCATTTTATTTCAGTAGCATATCTAATATACACATATAATTAGTAACTTGCTTTTTCAAAATATTTTATATGTTTATAATTATGGTACATATCTATCTCAACATCCACATGTTAAAAATTTATTAAACTTTTACTTTTTTTGTTTACTAACAACTTAACTTTAAATATTATTTATTTTTTTACATTTATTTTATTTTTGAAAAATATCAATACATCTTTTCCCTACATTTTCATAGTATTTTATGAGAGATATTAGTCTAATTTTATATTTGCACAATATTAAGTAGTAAATTATAACTTCCAAAATTATATAAATAAGGGATTTAAAAAAAAAAGTGAATATCAAATTTCAATTTGAGCATTTTAATGTCATGTTTGAGAAAATTTCATTCGGATTTATAAATTATTAGGTTCATTTTGAATGCAAGAGCTCTATTAGTGGTCTTATTGTACCTTTTTGTAAGTTTGGTCATGCTGAGTATTTTGAAGATTTTCTTCTTAGTTTTGCTTTAATATAATAGTTTTATAAAAAAAACTAAAATTTTAAATATAATTTCAACTTTTACAAGATAAAAATTATTTTATATTATTATGATCCAATATTTTATTTGAGATATATATATCATCTTAAATTTATTATTCTTCCATGCTATATCAATATGTTATCGTGGATATTTTCAACTTAATACTTTATAATCCTCCATTAAAGATATTTAAAATATATAAAATGTATTTCTATGTATTATTGGCTGTATTTTTTTTTCAATTAAGTAATTATAAATTAGGGTTATTATCCATATAAAACATATAAGCACATAAAGTAGGTCATTTAATATAATGATCATATTATGAGATTTTATTTTACTTTTGTTGTGGATGCTATTATACTACTTCATTTTTAAGATATTTTTGCAAGTTTTGTTCCAATACATTCCCACTTTATATTTTTTTTTTAATTGCACTTTAATGAATCATAACTTCTGTAAAGTAAAAAATATATTTTTATTTTTGTGGTCAATGGTATTGATTAAGGCCCTTTCTTGCCACACCATCATGTTCTAACAATAAATTTTGTATAAGTTCGTTTTAAGCTTAAAGCCCTCTAATTTTGGTTATCTCCAATGTAATAGAGTCATATTATACGATATTGTTTTAATTTATATGGATTTTAGTTCTGTAAGGGTAAGATCCACACATTTATAAGTTTTAATTCACACTTTAATGAAAATATATTTTTTATAAGATGAAAACAAATTTTCTCACATCATTTAAGCATATTATAATAAATACTTCTTATGATCTAACTTTCCAAACGAAGATATTAGATAGGATCGTTGCATTAGATATGTCTTAACTAATTTATACTTACATTATTTTTTTTTTGTTTTTTCTTATTTTAAAATTATTATATTTTACCTAATTCTATAGGACTTTATGATTGTTTAATGTTCATTTCTATTGAGTGTGATGGTTGGTGAAATAATGTAATCATTAATAATAATGTAAAATGAATACACTAAACTTATGCAATACGAACATGATATTTACATTCAATCCAATTAATTATCATAAAAATATTATAAATATGATTATTTCAAAATTTAAAATTTAGAAATTAAAATACTAATAATAATTATAGTAATTGTTACACAATTAACATATATAACTAGAAATTTATTGCATTAAAAAATAGAGAAAAATATTTATGTTATTATATGAGTGTAAAGTTTCTTTTATTATAATAACTTGAAAACAATATTTAAATGTTTCAATTGAGAAATTACCTATATAAAATATACTGCACACACTGAAGTGTGTAAATTACTTTAATTAGTTTATCCTAGTTTTGAATAAAATAAATAATATTTTCATAATAGTTTAAAAAGTAAAATATAATAATTATATACATTTAAATATTAAAATTATGGTCTTAGAAAAAAGACTTACTTAATTTTTTTAATTTACTTAACATTTTATTAACTAAACCCATTAAAATATCTAGTACAAATTATATTATATTGTACTTTTGGGTGAAATTTTACTTGTTTTTTTCTTATTTCTTTATTCTTATTCTAATAAGTTTCCTCTTTTTCCTTCTCTAACTTTTTTTCTCTTTCAAAATCAAAGCAGAAGATCACTTCTATCTTATCATATTTCAATTCAAAGTAAATGTCTTTTTTTTCTAAAACAATCTTAACTATTATTTTTTATTTACAATTAAAGGTTAGTCGAGAAAATTGATATTCTCAAATAGTTTGATTTTTGATATGATTTAGTTAAGTTATCTTAGGTCTCTAATTAAGTGAAATTCTATATATTTATAGACATTATTTAGATTTCAAGTAACTTTATATGAGGAAAACTATTGTAAATTATAATTGATTGATGATTTGTATGTTCGATTGATATAGATGTTGAATTGATTGATGATTGGTACTCAAAAGGAAAATAAAAGAAACATATTTAACTATTTTGTGTAATTTGTGTTTTTATTTAGTATAAAACTATATTTGAACTTCCTAGAATAATTGAATTTCATTTTGGATTGTTTTAGGCTTTTTGCATAAATTGCTAGTTTTTTTTTTTTTTTTTTTTTATTTTTCTTTAATATTTTTTTATTTTTTTTTTCGAGCTTCTCAGCAAATCTCAAGGGAGAACTTCAACCTTATGTGGAGATAACTATTCTTTGAATTACCAATTCAACATTTAAGCTTGAGTGAGAAAGATGTATATCTTTTGGAAGCTCCTCGCTTAGACAATTGATCACTTAAGTGATGAAAAGATTTTGGATGAGCCTGTGATCATATTTTTCTAAGATTTTACAACTATATATTAACATATATTGTAACTTGAGTGAGGAGAAACTCAAGAGAAATTGGTGTTTTATTTGAGTTTATCAGAAAAATTGGTGTTTTATTTGAGTTTATCAGAAAAATTGGTGTTTTATTTGAGTTTATTTGACAACAAGCTTAAGTGATCAAGTCATCACTCAAGCAACATTATTAAATAACTCAACTGACATACTTTTTTGTTATCTTGTGTAGTTTATTCAAGTGAAATAGTTTTGCTTAAGTAACATTATAAGTGTTTAACTATTGTTAGTTCAATAATTAAGTCTAATAATAACAATAATATGATTTTATATTATATTAATTTAGATGATTATGTATTACATACAACTATGATATATTCAATTAAAGTTATATATCTTGATTTTATGATAATTAACTTGTAATTGTATCTATTAAGTTTATATTAATCCATTTAATAAAGATCCTCTTACTTGATGGTCTAAATCAATTATATTAGAATATTAGATAATGAGAAACTAATAAGGAGTTCTTGAAAAATAGAACATTTATAAGTGATTTAAGTAATAATGAATTTATGTTGATAATTAATTTTGTAATTATCTAATAAATTAAAAACTTGAATTGGGCAATAGGATATGCTTAATTTACCTCTTGTCTTATGTCTTATGGATATGTGTATTAATTTATATTCATTGGTATATTTAGGTTCAATGTGGAATTAATAGTGGATATAAACGGCAACAAATATAGTCTATTAATATGTAATGTACATTTATATAAAATCGTATATAATTTTTTATTTACAATAACTTACCTTTCTTTTATCATGTTTAAAAATTATTATATTTATATGTATTATATGAGCAAATAAAGATCTAGGTCTAGGAGCTAAACCTAAAAGAAACAAGTATATAAATATATTGAAATAAGATTAACTTGGGTAACTATCAACTCGATCAAATATTAATATAATATTTAATTTTATTAATATTTTGTTTATTATAGAAATTTTACTAATAAGAGAATAATAATATTGTGATCATTTAAAAGTTATAAAACAATTCGTTAAAATCATGCATAAATACAAATTATAAACATTTTATTTATTAAGTAACAATACAACATTATATATAAGGATATTAAAATTTAAATACCTAGTAACATTATATTAATATAAAATCAAATTATGACAGATATGAAGTTCCAATAAATAGTAAAGATATTAAAAATAATGTTATTACATATAAAAAATATCTACATTTAAATACCAATTTTTTTTAATGTGATTAATATTTCTCTTCTAATAAATGACCCAAAGAGCCAGACCACTACATGATATTGGACGATGATAACAACATTTTTCTCAGCAAATATCATATAAGAATTTCTATTGGAAATTTTATCCAGACGAGGCAACTTCATGTTGGAGAATAATTAATGAGATTAACCAATATATAGAACGTATAGAAAAATATTATTATTTGTTTCGAGATAATAATAATAATAATAATGTTATATATATAGAACAGATGTAACAAAAGGATATAACATATGTTAAGTTTATGATATCCCACACGCGCGTGTATATAAATATGTGTGTGAGGGTCTGTACAGCTAATGATATGCAATAATGCAGGCTTATCCTTCCCCTGTTTTTTAATGTTCTTCTCTCACTTCTTTTTTTACTTTTTAAGTATATCTCACATTCATCATTTTCTTTCTCACTTTTCCTCTTTGGGATAACCTTCTTTCCCTGTCGCAGTTTTATGTCAGTTCAACACAATATCCTTTCCAATTTTATACATACATGGTTTCTTAATTATGATCTTGTCTGGGTTCTTAAGAAAACTAATACAAAATATGCACAAAGCAACCATAAAGAGCTAATTAAGCTGTAAAGAATAACATAAAACACAAAGTGCTGCACCACAACCCCTAATTTATGCTTTAGCTTATAAAATATAAACATATAAAGACCACTATACATGAGTATTCTTCATGCTCATATTCATTATATGTAAACTCAATACTGAATATTTAGACGTAAAAAAATATGCCCTAATCTCATAATTAGTTGTCACTTGGCAGAGACATATATGATAGACATATTGAGCAGATTTTGTTATTAAAATGCAACTACTAATATTTTTTTTTTTTGGCGCCGTTAGTGTGCGTTTTTAATTAATTATGAAATATATTGCATGAATGGATTGGAAGTTTGGTGAGTATGTAATTATAGATAATTCCTAATTTTTCAACCGACAAATTCAGCTACTGTATGATATGGTATTCATAATGAATTAAGAAAAGAGCGTATATTTAACGGGCGAATAAGTTTGTGTCTAATTAATTAAAGAAAAAAAAAATGAAAAGAAGGACCTTTAATTTGATTTGTAGAAAGAACTATTGCACATGTGAAGACCATAGATGCCGGTGGGATGGTTGTGGAGTTAATGAAGTTTTAATAAAACCATTATAAAATTAATATTAAGCGAAATCACTAATGCGCCCAATAGTTAGTTGTCCATAATAAAAGTTTTCCTTAAAAGTGGTAGGTTAATTATTGAGAAAAAAGATGTTTTGTAAAATACAGATACAACCCTAAGCTATCAAAAACGGTTAGCACCAGAGTTGTACTAATAGCAATATTTTCCAAACTCTCTACCTTTAACCTATTTATCTATGCGTCTACGTGACCATAATCACCATATATAACTCAATTTTATTACTTTTTCGCTCTTACTTCCCAGAGTAAGACTCAATATTTTTAATCAGAGTTCAATCTTCCAAAATGGAAACTATGATAAGAAGGGTAATTTGCAGCAGCCGTTGGATTTTTACAGATGAAGATAACAACATGCATTATAAATTTTCACGAAATAAAGAAAAAAAAAAAGAAAAATTGTTCTTTCCACGTAATGATGGAACTTTTCAAAGAAATCATGACATGGATGAATCGCACATAAAGCTCAAAGAGTAAAGAATAGATAGGTCCTATTTTATTTGATTTTTTCAGACACAAGTTTTGCTGCCCTTGCAAAATGGTATTTGGCATTTCGCTTTTCACAGACATAGACTGGCCGAGACTGTAGCGTTTGACAAGGAAATTTTTCTATTGCGATTGCTTTCTTTTTCTTCAGGAGTCTATAAAACCATTAATTCAGGTTTTTGAATAATGATAACTTCTGTGGCAACTATGTCAGCAGAGTAAAATTATTTCTGCCATTATTTTTACAACTTTTTTTTTTTTTCCCTTATACTGTCTTCACTTGATTATAATATCAGCAAAGGTGTCCCACCATTTCTGCAAGAGACATCAATGCTCACAGCTTGGAAAAGACATGGTTCCTCTACGGTTTCAAGTTTCAACCCCATTTTTTCACCTTGTTATATACAACAAGAGGTCCTATTTGACATTGTTGAATCTCTATCAGATAGATCAAGCATATAATTGTAGTTCGACCCTTTAAAATAAAAGAAAGAAAGAAAGAAAATACAGGGAACCTTGTTGACTATGACCTCTCTCATGGGGCCTCGCTCTTATATTAGTTCAACTTCTTTTCTCAGCTGCCAGTTCATTTTCCTTCTTCATATCATCTCTCTGGCTGTCACATTCTTTCTATCTCAGCCCCCAAAAGCTTTTCTTCATTGCCACCACTGCTGACACTTCTCGTAGGAATAAAATAAACAAACTTTGTGTTAACTGACACGGTTTGAGGCTCTCTCCTCATTTGCTAATTAAGGGAAAAGGAAAAACTACAAATGGGAAGGCACTCTTGCTGCTACAAGCAGAAGCTTCGGAAGGGTCTTTGGTCCCCTGAGGAGGATGAAAAACTTCTGAGGCATATTACCAAGTATGGTCATGGATGTTGGAGTTCTGTGCCTAAGCAAGCAGGTAATTCATCCAATTCTATATCCAACTCACCCTTTGGCCTGTAATCAATTATTCATCTCTTTTTCAATGTATTGGCAGGTTTGCAAAGGTGTGGTAAGAGCTGCAGGCTTAGGTGGATCAATTACCTTAGACCTGATTTAAAGAGAGGAACATTCTCACAAGAAGAAGAAAACCTTATCATTGAACTTCATGCAGTGTTAGGGAACAGGTAATTGTAACTGTAATTAAAACTCTCTCATGATTGAATGAATGAATTCTCCCTTTTTTCTTTTCTACTTTTTCTTTTGCTTGACGTGCATGTTATCCTGTGCTGTCTCAGGTGGTCTCAGATTGCGGCACAGTTGCCGGGGAGGACTGACAATGAAATAAAGAATCTATGGAACTCTTGCTTGAAGAAGAAACTGAGGCAAAAGGGCATAGACCCTGTGACACATAAACCACTGTCGGAGGTTGAGAATGGAGATGACACTGGGAAGAGCCAAGGGAAAGCACCGGAAGTGTCCAATGAATTGAACCTCCTGAAATCAGAGAGCTCCAAGTCAGATTCAGCTTCCTATGAGCAGAGAACATCAATTTCTCCAAAAGCCTATTTGCCCGAGATGGATGGTTCCTGCAGCTCCAAGATTTACTGCAGAAGTGACAGCAATTTCGTAACCAACAACTGTTACAACAAAGACTTGTTCCTAGACAGGTTTATGAACAGTAGCCGCCAAGAGAGCTACAGCACTAGTTGCCAGCCCTCAGATTTGATGGGAAATTTTCCAATTCAGATGAGTTATGCAACCAATGAGTGTCTCCCTAATGATTCAAACTCCAGTCATTGGTTCAGCCAAACTGGAAGGCCTTTGGACATGAACTCTGAATTTCCTTTCAATGCTGCTGCCACTGCTATGAACCATCCTACACCTACAACCAATTTGTTTCTTCCTAATTCTTTCAGCTACAAGCCTTCCCTTGCTGTTCCTTCTGACAGTGTTTCTACAGCCTATGGATCTCATTACTGGGAAGCCAGCGCCTCCAACAATAGCAGTAGCAGCATTAGGAGTAATAGCAGCACAGAGTTGAGAGGTAGCAGCCCCTTAAACATGTTTTCTTCTTGGGGATTGGCAGAATGCAGCACCTCTACTACTAAAGAGGGACAAATTCATATGATGGAGAATCATACAGAAGAAGCCAAGTGGGATGAGTACCTTCACAACCCAATCTCAATGCTGGCTTCTGTACAAAATCAAGCTCCTGAATCCTTATGCAACCAGATAAAAACATCCATGCATTTGGTACCTGATACTTTAGGGGCTATGTTACCTCATACCACCAAGCAGCAAGAACCGTCTCAAACCTCTAGTATCTTTTCCAAGGACATCCAGAAGCTCAGGGCAGCCTTTGGACACTTGTAAAAGGATTGGAGAAAAACAAAGATTTTATTAGAAGCGTTCCAATTCAAGGGATTTTGTTCTTAGTACAGGTGTGTGAAACCACAGATTTTGCTCTTGTGTAGGCTAATACAAAACAATTATTTCACTTTTTTTTTTTTTTCTTTTTTTTATTCACTTTGTTTACCATTTGTGAGCCAAGCCATTTGTCTTTACTTTCTTCTTCTCGGGTGTGGGGTAGAATTGCAGAATATATAAGGGTTGCTATTCTGTCTTCATTCTACTCTTTTCTTTCTTTGCTACACTGTAACCGCAATGGTGCATTTGCATGTCCAAGTTCCAGCCATCAGAGATGTTTTTATTGGTCCATGCAAAGTTTGATGTTCATTTTGATGGCAGGGACAGAATTACTTTACCTGCAAACAATTTTCAGAATCTCTTCTACCCGGTATGATCTTGTTTTCCCACTTTCATACCACTGAAAAGGACACCAAACTAGTGTAACCAGCACTTTTACCAATCCAAGGTTCTAATGGTTGTCCATCGTTTTCTAGACAGTAGAATAATATATATTCACTCCCATAGTAGCCTCGACACTTTCCCTCTATGATAGTGTTGGCACTGGATCCTTTCATGCAACATGACAAGTCTTGTCATGTGTAAATTTTACTTCTCATTAATTTTTATTTACTGTAACCAAGAAAGATTGACATCACTTACACATCATTTTGTCGTGTGAAATTTCCATATGGGAGAATCTATTAACGTGAGTTTTACCTTCACATGCGCAACCAGACCGTTAGTTTTCCTTTTAAGAAATTACAACCACGATAGGGAAAGACAGGAAGAAAATGAAAAGCAAAAGAGAGATTGATTTAAAAAACAAAAGAGGGAGCAATTCCCCCTGATAATTATTAAGTTTAGGTGGATGCCTCTGGATATTCTTTGACATTTGAACACGCACAAGAGACTAGAATGGTCACGTTTTGAGAAGTTAAGTGACACCACTCATGAATTCAAAATCGCTTATTTCCGTGCAATGAGACAAGGACTTCCAAGCTAACAAGGGCCACATTACCCATACCCCATCTCTTCTACTTCCTTTAAGACACTTCAAATTCCCCAAACATTATCCTAAACAACCCATTGCAAGCAAATTCCATCTCTAAATCTTCCTACACGCTCCCATTGTCAAAGTTATTTAACATGATGATGGATTCAATTGAAACTATAATTAACAAGTACTGTGGGATAATGGACATTAATTAAAAAGTAATGAAAAAGAGTCACCAATTCTACAGTGATACCTAACATAGAAGACACCATATTATGCACACACAGTCACCATAGTTGAAAATATAACTACCTTCACGATGGCTTTTTTCTTAAAAATAAAAAATAAAAATCAACACAGCACTGAACGGTAAGTGAATGGAAGAGCTTGGGGAAATATGTACATGATAGTGACTAGAGAGAGAGACATTAGAAGCGTGAATTGTGTTGTAAAAAAGTGAATTCCAAGTTAATCTGTACCTAATGCATGTAACTAACCAAAACTGTTAGTAACTAACTAATGTTGGATTTTTTTCATCAACTGAAGAATCTTAAGTGATGTTACTAATTTTCTCTGAACTCGGATTATTTAGATGGTAAATTATTAAACATATTGTTACTAGTCTCAAATACGTACTTATGAAAAAGTAAAGTAATATTCATAAACATTTCATACAATAGATAGAGATCTTATGAAAATAATTATCCTACAGATTTTTGTATGAATTATTATACAAATTACATTTTCATGAAAAAAAAATCAATCTCAGTACATGATTATAGATTAACGTTTATTTGAAAAGAAAAACATTTTTTATCGTATAAGATTATTAGTAATATGTTATGTGGGTCTTTTGTGAGCTTACTATGGTGACTTAGGGAACCTATATTTATTTACAACAGAAGATATTCCTTTTTCTTTTCACTTTACAATGTAGTTGTTCCTTTGAAACTTTCCACAATATTAAGAGAAAATAAAATAAATGTAGTTTTTCTCATCAATGCTGTCTACGATCTAAATAATTTTATTTTTTTTTATCGTGTAATCAGTTACCGATTTAGAAATGAATTGTATATTAAGGTTTTCTTATACGTTAGATTAATTTTATTCATCTATTCTTATACTATAAATGAGAATGAACATTTTATTATAGATATTCTCAATATCTTCTAACTACAAATTTCTGGTTCAGCAATTTCAAATTATTTTTCTTACATATGCATATATTTAATATGAAAGTAACTGTTCATCATAAATAATATATATATATATATATACACGTGTGTGTCAAAAATGCCTTTTACGAATTTTACTTAATTTATAATTTTTATATTAAAAGATATTCGTAATTACATTCTGGATTTCCTTAGTGGATATGGTATATTTGTCATTTTGGTGTTTTATAAAAGAATGGGGGTGAACTTAGAAGGAAAAAAGCACTAGTCCGTTGAAGTTTGGACCCATTTTTGTTAACCCTATTAGGCAAATGTTTCCTGCACTATACCGTTTTGTGGAGTGACTATATTAGCCATGTCAATTGTCTAGAATGCCTTTAGATGTTTATATTTAAAAGGTAGCTGGTAGAGATTTTGCATGTGTGTACAATTGGTGAATCCCATTTAGTTCGTGGTAGTTTTTAATGGTGGTTGTCATCAATTCTGGTTGAACTTCATCGTTCTACAGTGAATTTTTGCGTCTTTTCTATTTTCCATAGCAGTGTTCACTTCCTACGAACCATCTTTAATCCTCACGAATATCTTCAAATATAAATGTTAAAAGAACATTTCCGGAATTTAAAAAATATAATGCTAGTCAAAATTTGTTAAGTGCAGAAAATTGACGAATTCTTACTCCACCTACCTCCGTATTCTTGTCCACCCCCATACTGTAAATGAAAAAATTATTATGTCCTTGGTTTAAAATTACAAAAAGTACCTTTCAACCTCTTCATCTCTTTCACTGTGTCCATTTCAAGCTTCACCGTGTCCATCATTGTCGTTATCATTGTTGGTTCAAATCCGTCGTCATCCATTCAAGTACTTCGTCTCCTATATTACCCTTTTCGATTTGGAGGAGCTGCAGGTCGGAGCAGCATGCGTTTAGGGATGAAGACGATCATCGTTGCCAAAATCATCAATTAAAACTTAAAAAAAGTGGTAGGTAAGTAATTATTGATGTTCACGAGGAATTTGTGAGTGGTATTGTAGATTTGAGTGATTAATTATTGATGAATCGTGACGATGAAGGATTTAATTTTTATAATCCGGATGACACTCATCCGGTCTACATTTTTATTTGAAAATTGTAAATTGGATATATAAACCGAATAAGATGTCATCCGATTTACATTTGTAAATAAAATGTAAATTGGATGGCATCTCATCCGGTTTATATAATTTTTTAAAAACGTAAATCAGATGAGTTACCATCCGGTTTACAATTTATTTGCAAATGTAAACCGGATGACACTTTATTCGATTTATATTTATTTTTTGAAAACATAAACCAGATGAGGTGTCATCGGATTTAATGTTGTTTAAATTTTTTTAATTAATATTAATTGTAAACTTTGACAGATATGGTCAAGACCAAAGGACTAGGTTCCCAGCCTGAAAGCAGGACAAGGCCTACAACATCAATTCGTAGAGGTGATCGTGGTGCTTCATCTAGTACTCTTGTTGGTGGTGTTGATGCTCCTATTGGTGGTGTTGATGCTGGTGAGGGTGTAGGTTTTCCTAGGGTCCATCTGATGTGTCTTTGTTGGTACCTGCTATTGAGCCGCATGCATGAATGGAGGACTACATGGACTGGTTTAGTCGTGTGTCACATCCCTATCTTATTAGACGTGATGACGAGGGAGATTGTCCACATGTACCACCTCGTCGTCGTAGTCGTAGTGAAGATGAGGATGAGCTAGTCTCCTCTTCACAACAGCATCAACGTGCTTGTCCAGTATTATATTACATTACAATTGTTTAAATTGTTTATTTATTATGTAATTATTTAAATTATTTTATTACCTATTTATTATTCAAAATTGATTTGATTGTGTTCAGGATATCTTCAAAAGGATAGCCACCCTATTGTAGAGGGTTATTGATTGTCGGGGTGTGACTAAGGGACTACATCATATGATGATACACAAGTTGTGCTTGAGTTGGCTCGGAGTGTGAAGGAGCGGTATACACTAGACCAGCGATAGCTATTGGAGGGAGATGGACTTCTGGTTCATAGCTTTACATTTATTGAACATTTAAACCTCATATGTAGTTAGGATTTATATGTTAATGTTGGTACTATGTTGATTTATTAACTATTTTGGTACTTTAATTATTTACTCCTTTTATTAACTAAGTTGACTTGTTGAGTATGTCGATTTCAAATGAATACACAAGTGGTGCTCATTATAAATGAATAAAAAGTCATATAATTTCAGTATAAAAGAATCAATCATCCATAAGATTAACATATGTTGCATTTGATCTTAATATGAAAACAAATCTTTGCATTATGAAAATATAATGAGATTGTCATAACTGTGCCTCTGTAGAACTGTGCATGGTCCACATCTTGTCTACATTTGGTAAAGGACAATCATCAAACAATTTAACCTGTACGTAGACCAAATTATAAACCAGATTCCACCCTTCCCCCCTCCCCTCCCCCCCCCTCCTTCATCCTCTCCTCTCATATTTAATAACACTCTAATTCTCCTCCTTAATCTTCTTCATTTTTTT